>SL_8KL_010_SEDDRAFT_10000602_pt1 | contig 31541 bp, 31 predicted proteins | sample SodLakKL_010_SED_4_FD_11160 | JGI IMG/M metagenome (IMG submission 11160)
TTATCGATGATACGGCCATGAGTCCAGGAAGTATAGATGCTGTTTTTAACACGCTAGAGGAACTACCCTTTTCTGACCTTGTTATAGTAAACGCTATTCGAGGTTCCCGGGGGACCAGGGTTAATGAAGATAATGGCAGATTCCTGGCCCGTTGGTCAAAGAATTTAAAGGTTCGCCAGTTTTTTTCTACCTCAAGTATTAGCCACGTAGACGAACGAAATAAGGTCCTCCCGGAAGAAGAAGAGGCCTTTTTTCAAGGAACCCACTCTTTAGGAGTATCCCCGAAACATTTTGGGGAATTGCCGGAAGCAATTACACAGGCCCTGAAAGTTGTCAAACCAGGCACGACTCTTCTCTTATTAGGAGCCCAAGGCATGAATGCTGGCCTGGCAACTGTACAGGAGCAGCTTGAAAAACAGCAAATATTAGTGGCACTAAGTTAACCCTGTTAATAAACAGTTAAATAATTCATTTAAAGATTAAAAGCCCTAAAGGGGGCTTTTAATCTATTTCTATTATTCTATCCTTTTGCATCTGCAGGTTTTCTTTTTTATTTCCTAAACCATGTTGACCTTTATTGCTTTTTTTCCTACAATAATACTCGTATACATGGGTTATGACCATCACTCCCAAAAGGGTGTATTTTACATTAAGGAGGCTAAGCAATGGAACAAGAATGCAAGAGTGAGCATGGGATTAAGTTATCAAATCGAAACTTCCAGAAGTACGGTTTTGATTTTAACCCGGTAGTATCCATCTCTGCCGGGGCTTTCATCATATTATTTTGTTTGTATGCCCTTTTAAACTTAGAGCAAGCCTTTGCCGTATCGGAATTAGTTAGTGATATCATCATTCATCATTTTAACTGGGTTTTTATTCTTTCCAGCAATTTTTTGGTTATAGTTTGCTTATACTTGGCTTTATCCCGACTAGGTGCTGTTCGAATAGGTGGAGTTAACTGCGAAAAAGAGTTTTCCAATTTTGCCTGGTACTCCATGTTAATTTCGGCAGGAATGGGTATCGGTTTAATGTTTTGGGCCGTGGGCGAGCCTTTAACTCACTTTGTAAATGAACCGCCTATATTTAATAACCCCGATCCTTCTTTAACTGCTATGGCAACAACTTTCTTCCACTGGGGGTTGCACCCTTGGGGAGTATATGCCTTGATGGCTTTGGCTTTAGCTTTTTTTGCTTATAATAGGGACATGCCTCTTTCTTTAAGATCCGTCTTTTATTTTTTATTCAAAGATAAAGTCTACGGAACAGTGGGGGATGTAATAGACGCCTTTGCTGTTTTATCAGTATTGTTTGGCTTGGCTGCATCCTTAGGGTTGGGAGCAATGCAGATTAATAGCGGGCTTGATTACCTTCTGGGCATAGGTTTTAACGTTGGCTATCAAGTAATATTTATAGTTTTGATAACTTTAGTTGCTATAATTTCAATTTTAATGGGCATACATAAAGGCATTAAAAATCTAGCTATGCTCAATATGCGTCTGGCATTTCTATTTATGATAGCAGTTTTTTCTTTAGGGCCTACACTTGATATTATCCGTTTATTTTCAAACTCTATTGGCTTATATTTTAATACTATCATTGAACATTCTTCTTATATTTCTGGCGTGGGCGAGGAATGGCAGGGTACCTGGACAATACCCTTTCTGGCATGGTGGATCGCCTGGTCGCCTTTTGTAGGCATGTTCATTGCTAGAATATCCATGGGACGAACTGTTCGAGAATTAATATTGGGAGTATTAATTGTCCCTTCTTTGTTATCTTTTTTCTGGCTCTCCGTTTTTGGTGGAACTGCCATTAACATTAATCAAATACATGATGGTCAACTATTTGCAGTAGTTGAAGATAATCTTCCCGTTGCTCTGTTTGAGTTAGTGGACCTCTTAAACATACCTTTATATGCAGATTTATTTAGAATAATAATCTTCATAGTGGCGACAGCATTGGTCATAATATACTTCATTACCTCTTCTGATTCTGGCTCATTAGTTATAGATAAAATTTCATCGGGAGGAAGGGTTAATACACCCGCCATACAAAGAGTTTTTTGGGCATCCATAGAAGGGCTACTTGCAGCCACTTTGCTTTTAATTGGTGGAGAAAAAGCCCTGGAAGTTTTACGAACAGCTGTAACAAGCGCTGGACTTCCTTTAGCAATAATTTTAACGGCCATGAGCTTTTCCTTAATAAAAGGTATCGGGATGGCACACAGCAAACAAATGAAAATTAAAGACACTAAAAAGTTTAAAAAAATTATTAAAGAACAATTTCCTGAGTTAAATAATAACGAGGAAAATTAGAGGCTTTAACCCCCTCCACTTTCCCTTTAAGGTTAAAAATAACTAACAAAATTTTAAATCATGCTGGAAACATCAAGAATTAAAGCAACTTCACCATTGGCTAAAACTGTAGCCCCGGCAATTCCTCTCAAACCTTCCAGTAACTTACCAAGGGATTTTATTACAATTTCCTGTTGATATAACAGTTCATCCACTATAAAGCCAGCCTTTTTGCCCCCTGCCTTCACTATAATTACAGGATAAGCAGTATCTTTATCCATGAACTCTTCGCCTTTATCCAGGCCTAATTTGCTCCTCACAGAAATCAGTCGGATCATTTCCTCCCGGAGGTGAATTACCTGCTGCCCTTGCATCCTTTTAACATCCTTTGGGTAAACATGTATATTTTCTCTTATGGATTCCACAGGAATAGCATATATGCTTTCATCAACCTTGGCCAGGAGAACCTTAATTATTGCCAGGGTTAATGGAAGTTTAATATTGAATTTAGTTCCTTTTTTTATAGTTGTTTCCAGGCTAATTTCACCATTAAGGGTTTCTATTATAGATTTAACTTTATCCAGGCCTTCGCCCCGATGAAAAGTGCCTTCATCTTCTTCGGAAAGGGAAAAATTTTTCTCAAAAACCAGTTGAATTATTTCATCTTCAGACATTTTTTCCAGCTCTTGAGGTGTTTTGAGTCCTTTTTCAATAGCTTTAGTTCTAACAATGCGTGAATCTATACCATGACCATCATCCTCAATTTCAATGAGAACATGACTTCCTTCATGGCGAGCAGATAATTTGATAGTTCCTACCTCTTTTTTATTCAAGCGATTTCTATCAGGAGCCCTTTCTATACCGTGATCTATGGCATTTTTAATCAAATGAGACAGAGGCTCTTCAATAACATTAACAATAGATCGATCTAACTCAGTTTCTTCCCCTACCATGACCAGGTTTATCTTTTTGTTTTTCCTTTGACTCAAATCCCTTACCAGGCGTGGAAAGCGGTCATAGATCTGCTTTATGTTAACCATACGTAACTTCATAACTGCATTTTGTAAATTACTAGTTATAAGATCTAGCTGCTCCAGGGCATCTTTTAAATTAGAATCTCCCAGGGATTTACTTAATTCCAAGACCCGGGTTCTATTTACTACTAGTTCCCCCACCAATCCAATAATATAATCCAATTTTTCCCTGTCTACTCTTACAAATCTCTCTCGCTTCTTTTCCAACAATTCCCTTTGCCTGTCTTCCATATAGGAGGGTTTTTCCCTCTTAGGCTCAGAAACTTCATAGCTTTCTACAGTAACCTTTTCTATCTCTGGTATTTTTTCGATCTTATTTTTTATAAGTTCATCAGTAGCCTTGGTCTGAACAATAAGTTGAAAGGAATCGGTGAAAATACCTGACTCCAGGTCCTGTTCACCGGGGATAGACTTAATAATGTTTCCTAAAGCTTTCACTTCCTTAAGGACCATATAAGCTCTAACAGATTTTAAAAGACAATCTCTATCCAACTTTACCGTTACAAGATATACCTGCTTTCCTTTCTCCCTGGCCTTTTTAATACTTTCCTTTTCATTTTCCTCTTCGCTTTTTCTTTCCTCTGTACTATCCTTTTCATATTTTTCCCGGGATTCAGCTGCTATAATCTTTTTCAGCTTTTCCACCAGGTCTGTAACATCATCTACCTCTTCCCCGACTTCTATCTGGTCTAAAAGGTTTTCCATTACATCCAGGGATTCAAAAAGAAGGTTTGTTACTCTTTTTTCCAATACAATTTTTTTGTTTTTAACAGCATCCAATAGTTTTTCCATCTGATAGGCTAATGAAGTAATCTGATCAAATCCCATGGTGCCCGCCATGCTCTTTAAACTTTTAACTGGTTCGACCATTTCATCTAATAATTTCAAATTTTCCGGATCCTTTTCCAGTTTTAACAAATTGTTATTTAGTGTTTTGACATGTTCATTAGCATCAGACAAAAAAACTTCCTTGTAATCAGATAGACCCATCTTCTCACCCTCTTACTTGCTTTAATATAATTAAGCTATTTTTCTTGCCATTCTTGTAATTCCGATAAAGATATTCTTTCCTCTGTGGTAATGATTTTGTCCAGTTTAAGAATAATCAAGAGCCGGTCATCATATTTACCGACTCCTTCCAAAAACTCTGACTTGGAGCCGGCTACCGTTTCTGTAGGAGACTCTACTACCTTTGAAGGTAGCTGGAGAACTTCTCTTACAGAATCCACAATTAAACCAACCTTGTCTCCCTCTATTGTAACAATAATAATCCTTTTTTTCATTTCATTATCAATATCATCTGGGATGCCAAATCTTTTTCTAAGATTGATAACAGGAATTACCTCGCCCCTCAGATTTATAACCCCTTCCACATATTCTGCAGTGTGCGGTATATGGGTAATTCTGGTAAGCCTTAATACTTCCTCAACGTGATTTACATTAATACCAAATTCTTCCTCATAAAGATTGAATATTACCAGTTGTATGTAACCTTTGGTAAGAGAGCCTTCCCGTACCAAATTGTGCACCCCCTTTCTCTTAATTTTAAAATTTAATGTCAAAAGAGCTATCTTCAACCATGAGCTCTTACAAAAACTTGCTTTCTCATGGATCTATTTCTATTTTTAGTTTGATTATAACAATAAATAGTAATTAATTAATTAAGTTTTAGGCTAAACTTTTTAAAACATTCTTAATAATAATATAAAAAGGATTAGAAAAAATCTAACCCGGTGGTTTTCTTTCTTTCTAAAGATCTAGTAAAAAAGTATAGCCCTGAACTGGGATAGAAGACCCAATAGGACTTATTTTATTTTTATGACATAACTTTACATGTTTTATCGAAGGAAATATGCTCTTTGCTGAAGAAATCTATAAGCTTTAAGGAGGGTTAAAATGATAGATCTAAACAAATGGTGCCCATTAGCTGAGGATAAAGGTTGGTCTAAATGCATTAAAGAAAATTGTGTTTTTTGGGATAATGCTGTAAAAGACTGCGATTTTAGAGTTGTTGCAGAATATTTAAAAGCAACGGAAAAATGCTCCAGGGAAGGAATGGCTAAGTGTTGTAAATTTGACCCTGCATGATTAAGGTAGGGGATATAAAAAACTAAAGTTTTATACGGTCAGGTTCTTCCCTGTTTTTTGTCTTTACCTTAACCCACAAAAAAAGCTTTCACTAAATTAATTGGTGTTGTAAGGCTTCTTCTAATGCCGCTGAAGCCTGGAGGACTGTAAGGTCACTGTACCTCTTGCCTACAATTTGTAATCCAACGGGAAGTCCACTTTTGGTAAAACCGCATGGTATAGATGCTGCAGGCTGTCCCGTAAAATTAAATAAATCAGCTAAAGATGTCCAAAAATACTCTGAAACTTCTCTATTATCTATTACTGTAGGCCCAATAGGGCCTCCTGCACCTGAATCAAAGGCTGCTACAGCGCTGGCAGGGGTTAAAAGCAAATCATATTTGTTAAATATCCTTCTTACTTTATCCCAGAGTATTTGCTCCCGTACAAACTGATCCCTTTCTATATCTTTATTGTCTATATTAGATACTTTCTCAAATATATACTGGTAAGCAGGATAAGCTACTTCTTTCCATTCATTTAACTGCTGTTCATTAGCTATAATCGCATTAATTATGGAAATCCTCTCAAGAGCATTTAGCATATCAGGAAGATCCGGCTTAATTTCTTCAACCTTACAACCCAGGTCTTCAAAGACAAGGGCTGCTTTGCAAGTAATATCTTTTATTTCTGGATCTACTGCAGCATAGCCCAGGTCGTGACTGTAAGCTGCGTTAAGTCCCTTTACGCCCCTATATAGATTAGATAAATAATCATATTCTGCTGCAGGTAAACTTAAACGATCCCGTTCATCAGGCCCTGCTATTATTTCCAATGTAAGGGCAGCATCAGCTACTTTTCTTGTTACCACCCCCTCGTGAAATAAAGTAAACCATCCGGGGCGCCTTGGATAACTGGGAACACGTCCAAAGGAAGGCTTCAACCCGTAAACTCCACAGAGGCTGGAAGGGATTCGGATAGAACCGCCTGTATCATTGGCTATAGATATCGGACACAATCCAGCTGCAACTCCTGCAGCAGAACCACCACTGGAACCACCACTAGTTTTTTTATAGTCCCAGGGATTTTGAGTTGATCCGAATAACAAGTTGTCCGTTATGGGAAGCAAACCGAATTCAGGCATATTCGTTTTACCCAGAATTATGGCACCAGCTCCTTTTAAACGTTCAACTAAAACAGCATCCCTGTCAGGCACGAAGTTTTCATATAATTTTGAACCACAGGTAGTTTTAATTCCTCTGGTAAATATATTATCTTTTAATGTTATTGGTACTCCATGAAGGGGGCCTATCGGTTTTCCATTAAACAAACTTTCTTCTGCCTTTTTAGCTTGAGTCCTGGCTGTCTCTTCTATAAGGGTGACAATAGCATTAATTTGAGGGTTTACCTTTTCAATTCTATCCAGGTAACACTGGAGGACTTCAACGGGGGAAATTTCTTTTTTTTTAACTTTATCTACTAAGTCTACACTGCTGTTCCAGTAATAATCTTCCAAATTTAAATCATCCTTAAAATAAAAGTGCTTGCATTTTATAATTCTTAGTTTATAAAATGTCCAATTTTCACACTGTTAAAACATGCAAATATCTAAAGAAAATAAATACCAACCAGCAAAGCAATTATTCCTCCCCAAACAATCCAAGATATTATCCCTACTATCAGGAGGGTCAGGGAGCCTTGTTTATCCTGGATCAAACCTATTATGCCAAGAACAACTCCAATTACAGGAATAATCGCAGAAATAATTACCAAAAGTGTATAAGCTGGCCAGGTATCATGTTTAACGGGTTTATTCATTTTTTACCTCCCCGGAGAATTAATTAAAAAAAGAAAAGTTTATTAAAAAACCCCCGCCAGGCGGGGGCGAATTTAGTTCAGACCAGCCGCCCTTTTAACGGAAGACTGGTGATTTGGATTGATTCTGTTGGTATTGTGATTTCTGCTGTTTTTAAAGTGTATGCAAAAATGTCCGGAAAAATTATTGTTATATATGTTCTGACCCCCATGGGGCATACCGTTCATGGAGGCAGCTATGTCCCGGTCTCCCACACTGACGATAATAGCCCGGGTGCTCCAACTCCATGATCCCCCATATATTCTACTCATTATGGCAGTATCTTCGGCAGTTTTAGGTTCACTATCAGCATGATTGCTTCCCCCCCGCCGGACGACATTAAATTTTAAGCCTGAAGAAACATCTGTAACGGTAGCCGTTGTCCCTACCCGGTAAATATCCCTGGCTAAATACCAATCCAGGTATTCTCCATGACTGCTGGTTCTTTGCCGGGAAGTGAGTTGAGTTTCAACAACCTTATCAGGGTCAATTTTAACCTGGATTTCCTGGACCATCCTGTTATCAGCCACGCTTTCACCACCAACAATAGTAACCAAAGACTCTGAGGTCAACTTCTGTTCCAGGTAATCCTCTATAACAGAAGTCGATATGTACAGAATTGGTTTCCCTAATACGGCAACGCCAATGGCATCAGCATAATTATGTCCCCCTACCATACAGTAGTCGATTGCATCAGAATACATGGCTTTGGCAACTTCTACGCTGGTGTCATGACGATTTTCTCCTGAAAAACGCTCTACAGGGGCCATTCGGGAAAGTTCCCTTTCTAAAACATCGCTTACCACAGCGGAACCACCAACAATATAAATATTATCAATATCCAGAGCTTCAATGGTGTCCTTTGTTATATNGGGTAACCGGTTTTCCGTTACCTGAAGAATAGGAGCATTATTTTCGAATATAGCAGGACCTGCTACTATAAAGTCAGCTGGTTGATAACCGTTTACTATAAAAGCAAAATCAGCTAATTCTCCATGCTTCTGAGCCTCTTCGGTAATTAAGGCTGCTGTTTCAATTCTGGTATTACCGGCTATTCTACTAACTTTCAGGCCCTTATCCCTTAAGCCTTGTTCTACAGAATGAGAAACTGCCCGGGGCCCTCCCAGGATAATAGCTTCCTTTACTTCCAGCTCATCGATTGTTGATGCAATAACTGAAGGTATTGAATCCTGACGGGTAATTAAAATAGGAGCATCTAAAACCCCTGCCAACACACTTGCAGCCAGGCCATCGGCAATTTCTTCATTATCATCTCCTCTGGTAATAATAACTGTATCCGCCTTATTATAAGCCTCTGTAGCTATTTTAGCTGATGTTTCAAACCTATCCTGGCCAGCAATACTTTTTACCCCCGAATCACTGGCTTCACCCGTGAGGGTAAAAAGGGTTAAAACCATGGCCATGGACACTACTGTCAACAATACTCTCCCGCTAAAAGATATTTTGCGCATTAAAAANTTGGCCTCCTCATTATGTAATAAATTTTTTGTCTTATATTTATAACTTAATCGTCATAAGGTTTGTTATTCTTTAAAATTTCTTTTAACCTGTAATATATGCTATACCACCTCCTAAAATTGTCACACTTTAAGAAATGATTACATCTTTTAGACAACCATCTCTTTTCTAAGAAGTATAATTCAACAGTTTTTCTTAAAAACCTTTTAAAAAACTTAATAAATATTAATAGTAAAATAAAAAAACCACCCTTAGTCAGCCGGGTGATTTAACGGCAAAAACCCCTTTAAATTTTAAGAAAATATTTACTTTTTCTCTATAAGTTCAAATAAATATACTAAATACATAACTCAAAAAAGCACTCCTGGCAAATAAGGACCTCTTCCCCTTCTTCCAGGGGGATCCCCATTTTATCCAGTGTTTCTTTTGAAATAGTGGCTCCCACTATAGCCCTTTTTAAACCATCCAGGGTGCCACAGGTAAGACAGGAAAAATTTATTGGTATAGAAACCATCCAGTTTTCACCCCTTTATAAATATATCTCTATATCACTTTCAGCCTTAAGATTCTCCAAATAATTTGCCAGACTCCTTTCCAGTTTTTCCTCCTTCAATTCGTCTTTTAACTCTTCTTCAAATTCTTCAAAGGTAGGCATTTCCTCTTGATATAACTTGTGCTGTTCATATCTTTCTTCCAGTTCCTCCTGGGAAACATTCAGTTCTTCCTCATCTACTTTTTCTTGTTTGTAAAAAGCCCTGTATTTTTCTATTAACAAATTATCCCTGACGTTATCCTTTAAGTCATCCAGGGTCATATTAAAATAGGAAAGTTCTTCTTCAAGCTGGTCTTGGCTCTCATAATTGGCCAAAATCTCCTGATAGTTATCCTGGACTTCTTCCTGGGAAACCGTTAAGCCTTCCTTTTCCGCTTCCTGAATTATCAAAGCACTGCTTATCAATTCTGAAAGAATTTGTTCCTGTAACTGCCTGCGCAAACCTTCTTCATCTTCCACATCAATTCCCTGCATTTCATACATTGACTTCATGTTTTGATAGTACATTTCAAATTCTTCCCGATCTATTTCCTCATCATTTACCACTGCAACCACTCCTGACGGAGCCCTTTCCCCTTCCTCCCAGGCCAAAAAATCAAAAAAAACTACAGTGGCACTGAAAACCATTCCCAGAGCCACTACCACCGCAATGGAACCATAAATTATCCTTTGTTTTGTCTTTTTTTTACTTTGCTTATCATTTAAGTTCATTCTTTTTCCTCCTTAACTCTTCATGGCGTCAACCTTAAGGCTATATGCCAAACGCAAGCAGTAACCATCCCTTTACAATCAATCCAACAATAAGGATAAGAATCAGTAAAGACACAAATTTAAAAATTTTTTCTTTTTTCTTGTGCCTTTCCAGGCAGTCTCCACATAACTGGGTTTCCTTGTATCCTGGAGAAGGAAACTCTTTAACGGAATAACCTGTTTTAACAGTATGTTGAAAAGCTTCTTCCCTGGCAATTTCACGACCGCAATATTCACATCTAATCATTTCTTTACCAACTCTCTTTTACCATCCTTAAAATTTCATTCATTACTTCCCCTGCCTTACCAATAATAACCAGATCAGCTATGCTGTCCAGTGGAGTCGGCTCCCTATTTATTATAACCATCCGGGCTCCCTTTGATTTGGCAATCTGAGGCAGGCGTGCTGCTGGATATACCACCAGGGAGGAACCTATACATAAAAACAGGTCGCATTTTAAGATATGTTTGTAGGCTTGATCAAAGGCCTCCTCGGGTAAAGATTGTCCAAAGGCAATGGTAGCCGGTTTCAACAACCCTCCACACCTTTCACATTCCTCTATTTCTTTTCCTTCTTCCAGTTGTTTGAATATTTCCTTCCAGGAAAAATTGTTATCACAGGACAGGCAGCGTACTTTCCACATGGTGCCATGGAGCTCAAAAACCTTATCAGGGCTGTTTCCTGCCATCTGGTGGAGTCCATCCACATTTTGTGTAACAACTGCCGTTACCTTACCGTATTCCTCCAGGGTAGCCATTACCTGGTGAGCCCGGTTAGGCTGAACTCCATCAAACTCTTTCCAGCAGACATGAAAGAGGTCCCAGTACTTTCGACGACTTTCCTTATTAGATAAAAATTTTTGAAAGGTCATCTCCTGGGGATCAAAGCGATCCCAAATGCCACCAGGACTTCTAAAATCAGGCACTCCAGATTCGGTACTTACCCCTGCTCCAGTAAACACCACTATCCTTTGGCTTTCCTTTACCCAATGAGCCAGGTTATTCATTTTTTCTTCCCATGATAAGGACATGCCAGTGTCTCCTTTATAAATATTTAAACAGCCCTGATGAATATGCTGTTTATGTTAAGTAAATGTTCTTAAAAGCATTCCTGTATCCCTGCATAAACCTGCTTAAAAATTATAAAATATTTGCAAATAATATTCAACTATTCAAATCAATAACCTGGAATTACTTTTACATAAAAGAGCTGGCATTGCTGCCAGCTCTTAAATTTGTAAACATTTTAAATTATAATTATTTTATTCCACCTTAACAAAATCAAACTTTTCAGCTCCACATACAGGACAAACCCAGTCTTCAGGTAAATCTTCAAAGGCAGTTCCTGGAGGTATGCCTCCCTCAGGATCTCCCTTTGCGGGTTCATATGTATATTCACACATATTGCACTTGTAATCGTTCATCAATTCTTCACCCCCTTTCCTTATTATAAGTCTATAAATTATTCAATTGTAAGAAGGGTATCTTACTTGTTATATATTCCAAATCGCATGTCCTGATAGTCTAAAACCTTTCCCTCCATTTTCTGATTTGTTTCATTGTCTAAAATTAAAGATAGATCTGGTAATTTTATTTCATGGTCCTGTTCTTTTTTTGTCTCCTCCAGAGACATTCCAAACTGGATTTTTCCACCTCAACCTATACCCCTGGTATAAATTCTAATAAAATTACCTTCTTTGCCTTCTTTATATTTTTTTAGTTCTTTTTCTGCCTGTGGAGTTATTTCCATCAAGTTTCATCCCCCTTTTCTAACTTTGAACTATAAGATTATTATGATATAAAACATGTTAAAAAAAAAGATTCTTTAGTAAAGCTTAACAATTCTTAAGAAATAATTTTTCTATCTGTTACAAAATAATTCCGTCTATAAATTTAAACAGGAGCTGTTTCAAATTTAATGAAGCAGCTCCTGTCTCTCATTTAGATTTTCCCTTTATTTCTTTTATTTAATATCTCCTTCGACACCTATACTAATTCCTTCTAGATCTGCTTTTGATTCAGCATCTTCTAAAGCTTTCTTTACCAATCCATATAAACCAGAGCAGCAAGGAATCTCCATATTAACAACTGTAACCTTTTTATAATCATTGTGTTTAAATATCTCCATGAGCCTTTCGTAATANATATTTTTATCGTCCAGTTTTGGACAGCCAATCAGCAGGGGTTTTCCCTTTAAGAGTTTACGGTGAAAATCTCCAAAAGCAAAAGGCACACAATCAGCTGAAATTACAATCTCCTGGTTTTTTAAGAAAGGAGCCTCTGGAGGAACCAGTTTAATCTTAACAGGCCAGTTGGTAAGCTGGGAGGATATTTTTCCGGAAAATTTTTCCTCTTCCCCATGTCTTTCTTCACGGCTAATTTCACTAACCTGGCAGGAAGGGCAGCCTTCCAGTTCCTTTTCTTCTTCTTTTAATTTTTCCAAATGTTCTTCCACCGCTTTTTCATCAAAAAGATCTGCTTCCCTCTCTTCTATAGTAATAGCTCCCTGGGGACACTCTCCCAAACAGTCGCCAAGGCCATCACAGTATATTTCACTGACCAGTTTGGCTTTTCCATCAACTATTTGAATAGCACCTTCTGCACAGGCAGGCACGCATAAACCGCATCCATCACACAGATCTTCATCGATTTTTATAATTTTTCTTTTAACTTTACCGTCCTTTTCTTCCCCTTCTTCTCCCTTTTTACTTTCCTTTTCTTCTTCAAGCTCTATTTTTTGGTCATATAAAGCTTCATAGGTTGTTCTAGCGCAGGAATTTTTAAAGTTTTCATTTTCCAGATCTTCAAGGACCTGCATAGCTTCATCGGAAGCCATACGTGGCACTTCAGCCCTCTTCCTTATTTCCTGAAAAATCTTTTTTCCTTCCCCTTCACCATACTCATCTTTAATAAGCTTGTAAGTTATGGTCAAGGCAGCTATCAAAAACTCTGTACCCTCCCTCTGGGATATATCCCACGCTTTTCCAACATACTTTAGTATTTTTTCAGCTTCTTCTTTTTTAAGCTTTTTTTCTACTTCTTCTTCAAGCTTTTTCTTAAGGGAGTCAGGGGCACCCATTCCTTTAGCTATTTCACCTATACATTGCTCGGCGAAGGAACACCAGGCGGCGCACTCCAGGTTAAAATTGGGGTTGGTAACAATCTTCTGGCACTGGGGGCACTTTCGCTTTATGTCAGTTTTTAAAAACTCTAAATTCTTACCACAATTGTGACACTCAACATCTTTTATATCTTCAAATTTCCAGTACCGGGTGTCCTGTCCAGGACATTTACTCATAACCATTCTATTCACCTCCATAAAAAACCTTTGAAATATCAAAGCATAGCTACTTTCAATTACAGATAAGGATTGCTTATATATTACTTAGTTACTTACTAATAATTATACATGTAATAATTCCCTCCGTCAAGGGTTTTAATAAAAGTTGTATTAAAACTAATCGGGAGGGTTTTCCTGGTATATAACTGGATTTTCTATATAAATACTTCTACTGGGAAAGGCAACGGAAACACCTTCACTTTCCAGTATTTCCATTATATTAAAATTAATGTCTTCTTTTACTTTTAAAAAATCCCCCCACTTTGTAGTAATAGTAAAGAAATAGATAAAAATGTCCAGACTGCTGTCATTAAACCTGTCAAATTTAACAAAAATAGTTTCCTTATGTATTTCGGGATGATTTTCTAAAAGATCCTTTATTTTTTCAACACAATTCTTCAACTTTACCCGGGGAGTATCATAAGTTACTCCCAGGTGGAAAGTGACCCTGCGTTTACCCATTTTGGTCCAGTTGGTTATGGGTTCATTGGTCAGAATAGCGTTGGGGGCACTTACCAGGGAATTTGCAAAGGTCCTTATTTTTGTACTTCTAAAGTTTATATCCTCCACGGTTCCTTCTACACTGGGAGTATGAATCCAATCTCCAATAGTAAAGGGCTTATCTGTTATTACTACTATTCCTCCCACGATATTGGCCAGGGCATCTTTTGCAGCTAAAGAAATGGCCAGTCCGCCCAACCCCAGGCCAGCAATGAAACTGCTAAAATCATATCCCCATTCCTTGGCAATTATACTTATAGCCAGGGCTATTATAATAAATCGTAATGCTTTGGTGATGACAGGTATCAATATTTTATCTATTTCCATGTCCATTTTTTTTGTAAGTTCTTCAAAAAGGCATTCTTCCGCCACACTGTAAAAGCCCCAGGCAATAAAGGCAATAATTCCCCCCCTAAAAAACCTGGTAACCAGGACTTCCTGGTATGGGGTAAGGGGGAGATAAGTAAGAGATAAATAAAGACCAAAAAAAATAAGAAAAATCTTGAAGGGATTTTCAAAACAGGGTAAAAAATTTAAATTTATATCTGCCCTGTACCTGGCAGATATTTTTCTTAGAAACTTAAAAAAATATTTAGTAATTATATTTCTCATCAATAAAAAAACAAGAAATATGACCAGGGCTATAAGTATTTCTCTCCAAATTACATCAGAAAAAAAATCACTTATTTGTTCCACTGCTAAAGATCCTCCTGACAATCTACCAATAAAAATAAAACAGGGATTACATCTTAAATTTAATTCGACGTAAAGTCCTTTTTCCCTTTAAATTCTTCAGGTAGTAGCACAGATTCCTTTTTTCTTGCGGCAACCTTTAATAAAGCGCTCTATTCTATCCAGGGCCTCTGAAATCTGGGATACAGAAGCAGCATAAGAACAGCGAACATATCCCTCCCCACAGTCTCCAAAAACATTACCGGGAACTACCGCTACTCCTTCTTCCTTCAGCAGGTTTTCACAAAAAGTTAAAGAATCCAGGCCGGTAGTCTTTATGGAGGGAAAAGCATAAAAAGCTCCTTCAGGTTCAAAGCAAGTCAATCCTACCTGGTTTAAACCGTTTACCATAAGATTGCGCCGCTGATCAAAATTTTCTGCCATTTTTTTTACTTCTGTCTCCCCTTTTTTGAGGGCCTCCAGGGCGGCCATCTGCCCCGTAATGGGAGCACACATTATAGTGTACTGGTGTATTTTTAACATTGCATCAATAACATCTGCCGGAGCAGCTGCATATCCAATACGCCAACCTGTCATGGCAAAAGCCTTAGAAAAACCGTTTAACAGTACCGTACGCTCCTTCATCCCGGGCAAAGAAGCAAAGGAAACGTGCTCCCCGTTATAAGTCAGTTCACTGTATATTTCATCGGAAATTACAAGCAAATCATGTTCTTCTGCCAGCCGGGCAATTTCCAAAAGCTCTTCCTTATTCATTATTGCTCCCGTAGGATTATTTGGATAACACATTATTAAAACTTTACTGCGGGGATTAATGCTATTTTTCAAGTCATGGGGCAGCAGTTTAAAATTATTGGCCTCCAGAGTAGGAACTGTCCGGGGAATCCCCCCGGCCATAATAGTACAGGGCTTATAGGAAACAAATGATGGTTCGGGAATAATCACTTCATCCCCAGGTTCCAAAACACAGCGCAAAGCAATATCAATGGCTTCGCTTACTCCAACCGTAACCAATATTTCTGAAAATGGTTCGTATCCCACTTCATATTTTCTATCAAGGTAGTTACTTATTTCCTGTCGAAGTTCAGGTAAACCCCCGTTAGAAGTGTAATTTGTATATCCCCGCTCTAAGGAATAAACACAGGCTTCCCTGATATGCCAGGGAGTAACAAAATCAGATTCCCCCACACCCAAAGAAATAATATCTTTCATGCCGCTGGCCAGATCAAAAAACTTCCTGATACCGGAAGAAGGTAATTCCCTTACCGTTTTTTTAATAAACCTGCTCACGGGCTCACCACCAACCTGTGGTCTTTTTCATCATCTTCAAAAGTTATACCATCCTGCTTATATTTCTTCAGGACAAAATGAGTAGCGGTGCTCTGTACATTTTCCAGGGTAGCCAGTTTTTCTGCGACAAAAAATGCTACCTTCTTCATGGATGTACCTTCAATCATAACAGAAAGATCGTAACCCCCTGACATCAAATAAACACTTTTGACCTCAGGAAAACGACATATTCTTTCAGCTATAGTATCAAAGCCTACATCCCGCTGGGGAGTTACTTTTACATCAATTACAGCTGTAACATTGTCATTATCCCCCGTTTTTCCCCAGTCAACCAGGGTAACATATCCGAGAATAATCTTTGCCTCTTCCATTTCCTTAATCATTTCCTTAACTTCTTCTTCAGAAACCTTCAACATGGTTGCCAGAGTTTTAGTAGATACCCTGTGATTTTGTTCCAGGACCTGCAAAAGACGAATCTTAATATCTTCCATCTTTTGTTAAACCTCCTCTTTTTTCTTGCATAAATAAAAAAATCTCCTCCCCAAAGGGACGAGATTACCCGCGGTACCACCCTTGTTGATCCAGAATTTTCCCTGAATCCACCTTGCTTTAATAAGTCTTGCTGATAACGGTAAGCTACCGGGGTGACCTACTACCTTCAATCACCCACTCAGGGAGGGCCTTCACCGGCAGCGAATACTACCTTTCACCCACATGGCAGCTCTCTTAAAAAACGCAGCTGGTTACTCTTTCCCCTCATTGTTTTATTCGAAATTTAATGTTAAGAGTTTACCATGAAACAAGCAATGATGTCAAGGCTAACCTGTTTTTTCGATTCCTGAGCAAAATTAATAGCCAGGTTTCTTTATATAAAAGATGTTTTTATTATATAAAGAATTTACAAAGATGTTTAAATGTTTATTCATATTATTTCATTATATGATATAATAAGAAAGAATTTTTTCAAAACTGATAGGTTTTTCTTTCTAAAATTAATTACTTTAAAACAACATATTCATTTCCACCCTGCTCCCTAATAAGAATATGTTTAAAATTTATATATATAAGAAGACAAGTGAATTTTTTTACATACCCCGACCTAAAGGGGCCTTCAATAGAAAATAACTCATTTATAAAAACTTAACTATGAAAAAACAATCAATATTTTATTAAGGAGGTAAAAATATGCCGCCAGAAAAATCTGAAAAATTTATATTCAACACCCCCGAATTTAAAAATCTGGCAGAACTGGCAAAACAAAATAACCGAATAGACCCGGAAGTTTTTGTAAATAGTGATGCCAAGCTTGGATTGAGAAATCCTGATGGAACGGGAGTATTGGTAGGATTTTCTGAGGTGGGTGAAGTTAAACCTTACACGGTAGAAGACGGTAAAACAGTACCCGCCCATGGACGCCTGTTTTACCGGGGGATTGAAATTACTGACCTGGTAAGAGGATTCCAGAGGGAAAAAAGGCACGGATTTGAAGAGGTATGTTATCTTCTCCTTTTCAACCAACTTCCCACCAGGGAACAACTGGATAATTTCAAGGGACTCCTGAACCAAAACAGAGCTCTGCCCCCCGGTTTCACAGAAGATATGATTCTCAAGGCTCCCAGCAATAACATAATGAATAAATTAGCCAGAAACGTTCTCACCTGTTATTCATTTGATGACAACCCTGAAGATCTGGATATAGCAAATGTGCTAAGACAATCAATTGAATTAATTGCTCAGTTTCCAACCATGGCTTCCTATGCCTATCATGCTAAAGTTCACTTTTATAATTATCAGAGTCTTTTCATTCATCATCCCCAGGAGGGTTTAAGCACCTCAGAAAACTTCCTTTACTTAATGCGTCCAGATAATTATTATACTGAGCTGGAGGCAGAACTCCTGGACCTGGCCTTAATTCTTCATGCTGAACACGGAGGAGGAAACAACTCCACCTTTACTACCCGGGTTGTAACCTCCAGCGGCACTGATACCTATTCTGCTATTGCCGCAGCAGTAGGTTCACTAAAAGGACCCAAACATGGTGGCGCCAATATTAAAGTAGTGGGAATGATTGAAGATATTAAAAACAATCTTAAAGACTGGGATAATGAAGGAAAACTCAAGGATTATTTGTGTAAAATACTCAGGAAAGAAGCCTATGATAGGAAAGGTTTGATTTACGGGATTGGACATGCTGTTTATACCCTTTCCGACCCCCGGGCCGTTCTTCTTAAACAAAAAGCGGAAGAACTGGCCAGGGAAAAAAATATGGAGGAAGAACTGGGTTTATATAATTTGATTGAAAAATTAACTCCTGAAATTTTTGCCGAAGAAGGTAGAGATGTCCGCACCATGGTGCCTAACGTAGACTTTTATTCAGGATTTGTTTACAAAATGCTAAATATACCCATCGAGCTTTACACCCCTATATTTGCCACAGCCAGGGTAGCAGGATGGTGCGCTCACAGGCTTGAAGAACTTGTTAACGAAGGAAAGATAATTCGTCCCGCTTATAAAAATATTATTGAAAAAAGAGGTTTTATACCTCTGGATGAAAGATAGTTACCTTAACCTGATATTCCTCTAAAGAAGCCTGAAAACCAGGCTTCTTTTTATTTTGTGAAGTTTTCTTCCTGAAAAGTTATGTGATATACTCACTATAAGAACTTATGTTTGATTTTTCCCCAGCAAACAGGATAAAGGAAGGGATAACACTATGGTTAAAAAAATCTTTAACCAGTTTACCGGCAGCAGAATAATTCTTCCCTGGCACCGGGAGAAACTAAAGGAACACCACAGAAATATGACAAAAAAAGAATCCACCCCTTCCTCCAGAGATGAACAAGCAGAAGAACTATTTCAGCTGACCATAGAAAAATCCTTGAATCAGGGTTTAGAGATTGAACTAACCCACCTGGCGGGAAATATCCCTTTAAAAACAAGGGGGATAGTCAAAAAAATAGACACCCTGGCAGAGGAAATACGCCTGCTTACAGGAAAGGAATTGGTAAAAATCTCCCGGAAAAATATCCTGGAGGTAAAGGAGTAACTTTTATATTACCTCTTAATAATAATGCTTGGCAGCAATAGGCATCTTTCGCCCTACTCCATAAGCCTTTGTTGTTACCCTTAGTCCGGGGGGCGACTGCTTTCTTTTGTATTCATTTTTATCAACAGCCCTGATAATCCACTTTACCATTTCAGGATCTAACCCTAAACTAATTATTTCTTCGGCAGAATAACCTTCTTCAACATAGTAATTAAGAACCTGGTCAAGAACTTCATAAGGAGGGAGGGTATCTTCATCCAGTTGGCCAGGTTTTAGCTCTGCCGAAGGAGCTTTAACAATGATTTCTTCAGGTATTACTTCCTTCTTTCTATTAATATAACGGGCCAGGGAAAATACTTCCTTTTTAGGCACATCAGAAAGGACACTCAAACCTCCTGCCATGTCCCCATAAAGGGTGCAGTAACCAACGGATATCTCGCTTTTATTCCCCGTGACAAGAACCAGATGTCCCAGCTTGTTAGAAAAAGCCATCAAAATGTTGCCCCTGATCCTGGCCTGAATGTTTTCTTCAGTAACATCTTCCCCTTGACCCATAAAATGGTCTTTAAGATTATTCAGGTAAGAATAATAAATTTGCGATATATCTATAACCTTGAAATCAATGCCCAGGTTGCGGGCAAGCTTTTTTGAATCCTCTACACTACCCCGGGAAGAATAAGGGGAAGGCATGGATATCCCTGATACATTCTCCTTTCCAAGAGCATCAACAGCTATACAGCAGGTTACCGCAGAATCTATTCCACCGGAAAGCCCCAGGATAGCCCGGGAAAAGCCTGATTTTTTCAAATAATCCCGGGTTCCTAAAACAAGGGCCTGGTATATGGACTCCCTTTTATCCTGGGGAATATAAAGGCCAGGTATCCCCCGGCCCTTCATATCAATTAACTCTGTTTTTTCTTTAAAAGAAGGAAAAATGAAAACAGGTTCGCCTTTTTTATCGAAACCCATGCTGCGACCGTCAAAAATTAATTCATCATTTCCTCCTACCTGGTTAACAAATACCAGGGGGATTTTATTCTTTTGGGCATGATCTTTGAGAAGCTTATACCTGACCCTTTCTTTATCCACATGAAATGGAGAGGCGGAAATGTTAACCAGTAGGGTAGCACCCTTTTCCACCAGCTCTTCCACAGGATCAAAATCATACATTAGTTTTTCTGGCCAAAGATCAGGGTTATTCCAAACATCTTCGCAAATAGTAATTCCCAATTTTTCCCCCTTAAAAGAAATCACATTAATCTCTGGCGCAGGTATAAAATAACGTGCTTCATCAAAAACATCATAAGTAGGGAGTAAAGACTTATCCTGTTGAAAAAGTAATTTCCCTTTGCTTATAAGTAAAGCAGAATTATATAAATTTTTGCCGATACCAGACCGGGCATAAGTAGGCGCACCAGTAAGAATGCCCGTTTCAGGAAATTCCTTTGATATTTCCTTGAGTTTTTCCACGGCTTTTTTAGTTTTATTCATAAACCAGGATTTTTCTAAGAGATCCCAGGGGGGATATCCCGTGAGAAACAGTTCGGGAGTTATAATTAAATCAGCATTTAATCCTATTTCCTTTATCACTTTAATAATTTTTTCTAAATTCCCCTCCACGTCACCCACAAAAGAATTCAATTGAGCCACGGCAATTTTCAATTAGGCCCACTTCCTCCCTTTTACAATTCCATTCTTGACATACTTTTCGCCACCTTTTAAAGTTTTCCTGCAACAGGAAAATATCATAGAAATTAATTGTATCAAAAAAAACCACCTGCCGGTGGTTATAATAACTCTAAAATTCTTTGTATATTTTAGTATGGGGATAATAGAGGGACCAGGCAAACCAGAAAGAATTCATATGCTCCAGGGGTTTTAACTCTTCTTTTTCATAAAACCCCTCCAGGCACCTGCCAGCCATACTCCATAGACTTCCAGTATTCCTATCTTTAAAACCTTCTTCCTGGGGTTCAAAAATCAGCTCCTCTCCCCTTACCCGAGGAGAAAATGCAGCTGCTGATCCCGCATCCCTGGAAAACCTTATAGAAGCAGTATCTACAACGGAATTTGTCCCCCGGGAGTAAAAAACCACCACAGGTCCTTCTAAGCTAGTTTCCTGGATTAATCCTCTTTTCCCTTGCTGGCGTAAAACAGAATAAGGATAAACAACCGCCTCTCCATTATTCCTTATACCTACAAGCCTTTCCTTAGGGAGGAGCCGATCATCAATCTCCCCTTCAAAAAACAGGGGAGGTTGATCTGCCCTGCCATACCCAATATAGGGACTCCGGCCATAGTTTCTGCTAAATCCTGTATTCCTGGAAAGAACCTTCCCCTCAGGAAAGCTTTCTTTAAAGTCCCGGAAAGATAACAGGTATAAAGGAAAACCTTTCAACTTATTCCCTGTATATCTCCCCTTAATACACTCACCGGTATAATGCAGCCAATGGGAGCCTGTTTGCCGGTCATACATTACAGTTGCTCCGTAATATAATTTTCCACTGGTGCCAAATTCTAACCCTCTCTCCTTAACCTGCCTCCTGAAGGCAGCTGTACTGTTAGAAATAGCAGAAAAAGTAATGACAACAGGTTCATCCTCAAAATAATCATTGACTATCTCATGCCAGATCATCAATTGTAAAGGGTAGGCCCGGGCTTCATCTTTAAGTTTCAAAACAATAACAGGTTCCCTATCGCTAAGCCACTCCCTTGCCTCTTGAATGTTAACAAAAACAGGCCTATCAATAGAAGGAATGCCATCAGGAGGAGGACCCGCCTCTACCAGTTTATCCTCTTCAAAAAGAATGTCAGCCCTTTTAAGAATATTTAATTCCAGCCTGGTTAAGGCTGCGGCAATAAAAGCAAGACCAGCAATCAATTGTGCAACTTCCAAATCCTATATCCCCCAGGTTATTTTAGTTAATTATATTATTGGCACTTCTTAATATTAAAATACCCGGAGCTTTCCTTTTAAAGATTATCCCCCACCTCGTTTATAGCCAGTTCAATATTTTTTTCATGAACAGGCATCAATTCCGCACCGATATAATCCCCCCGGTAACGCACTTCCCTTAAAACACTCTTTATCTCCATGGTAGCCAGTCCCATGTAAAAAAAATCTTCTATTTGACCCATTAGATCATTAAGATACTGCTGGTCATCTTTAATCCTCTTTAAGATTTCCTTCTTCCCCTGGGCATCACTCCCGTGACCCGGCACCACACATCTAATGTCATAACGATCAATCAGGCATTCAGCCATTTTAAGAGTTTCCAGGTACTTTTCCCCACTGAAGAATATCAAGGGAAACTCAATATTGGAAAGGGTGTCTCCTGAAAACATGACCCCTTTATTTTTTAATATCACAAAAAGGGAATCGCGGGTATGACCGGGAGCGGCAATTAAAGATATTGTTTCTTCTTTTAATTCCAGGTCTAACTTCTCATCAAAGGTTATGTCGGGAGAAGGGAAAATAAACTCAGGACGTTCTAACTGGTGGACTTCATCCGCCTCCTTAATGTGGGCAACCTGTTTGTCCTTGGAACAAAGCTCAAAGTTTGATTGGGCAACTTTTTTGGCTTGAGGGAAATAAGGCTCTCCCGTTATATGATCAAAGTCTGAATGAGTATATATAAGGTAGCCTTTTTCATTTTCTCCTTTTTCCCCTACAAAATCCCTAATTCTTTCCATTTCTGCCGGTGAAAAGCCCGGGTCTATTACTGCCCATCCTTCTTTATCCCTGACATAACCAGAATTCAACTGCCAGTAGGAACTTTGAAATAAAAATACGTTATCCTTTAGAGTTTTCACTTCAAACATTGTTCATCCCCTCCTTCTATTTCTTTAAAGGATTCAGAAAATATCTACCCTACTACTGCATTCTGGAAACAATGGCTTCCGCCATTTGAGAAGTTTGGGCATCTCCACCCAAATCATAAGTAACATGCTTTCCTTCAGCTATTACACTTTCCAGGGCTTCTATAATCCTCTTTGCTGCCTTCATCTCCCCCAGATGCTCCAGCATCAAGGAGGCCGATAGAATCATCGCAGAAGGATTTACTTTATCCATACCAGCGTATTTAGGGGCACTGCCATGAACAGGCTCAAAGATGGAAGCCTCTTCCCCTATATTTGCTCCCGGGGCCATGCCCAGGCCTCCCACCAACCCAGCGCAGAGATCGGATACAATATCACCGTAAAGGTTTGGCATTACCATAATATCATAGTCCTGGGGTTTTTGGACCAACTGCATACACATGTTATCAATAAGGCGGTCCTCAAACTCAACCTGGGGGTAGTCCCTGGCCACTTCCCGGGCACATTCCAGGAAAAGTCCATCGGTACATTTCATAATGTTAGCTTTGTGAACAGCCGTCACTTTCTTTCGGTTTGTTTTTACAGCATAGTCAAAAGCAAACCTTACCACCCGCTCTGATCCCTTCCTGGTAATTATCTTTATACTTTCCGCTGCATCCTCTCCTACCATATGTTCAATTCCTGCATATAAATCCTCTGTATTTTCCCTGACCACTACCAGGTCCACCTTATCATAGCGGGACTGGACTCCTTTGATACTTCTGGCAGGTCGTAAGTTGGCAAATAGATCCAGCTCTTTACGCAGGGCCACATTAATGCTCCTGAATCCAGTACCTATAGGGGTAGTTAAGGGTCCTTTCAAGGCTATTTTGTTTTTCCTTATGGAATCAATAACCTCCTGGGGTAGGGGAGTTCCATATTCTTCAATGGCATTTTCCCCCGCAATCATTTTCTCCCATTCCAGTTTAACCCCTGTAGCTTCCAGCACCTTTAATGTTGCCGCAGTTATGTCAGGACCTATTCCATCCCCGGGGATTAATGTTATTAGCATTATTAAACCTCCCAACTTTTAATCTATCTATTTTTTTTTCTACATCTTTTTAATTATATCAAAAATTTAATAAAGGTGACAGGCTACCAGGTGATTATTCCCCATATCTTTTAAGAAAGGCCTTTCTTTTTGGCAAATATCCTGAGAAAATGAACAGCGGGGATGAAAATGGCATCCTGAAGGGGGATTCCGGGGATCCGGCACCTCCCCTTCCAGTATAAATTTCTCTTTATTTCTTAAAGCTTTCCTATGGGGTACAGCAGAAATTAAAGCCCTGGTATAAATGTGCATGGGTTTTTCAAATAACTTCCTGGTGGAAGCTAATTCCACTATCCTTCCCAGGTACATTATAATCACCCTGTGGCTGAATTCTTCTACAGTAGTAAGGTCATGGGATATAAAAATATAATTAAACCTGTAGTTTTCTTTTAAATCCTGCATAAGTTTAATAATCTGTCCTTTAACTGAAACATCTAAAGCCGATACAGGTTCATCAGCAACCACCAACCTGGGATGCAAAATAAGGGCCCGAGCTATATTTATCCGCTGCCTTTGACCCCCACTGAACTCTTGAGGATACCTGTTCATGTCCCCGGCGTTTAAGCCCACTTCTCCCAAAACCCTTTTCACCAGTTCCATCTTCTTTCCACCTTTGAAAAGCCCATGTATTTCCAGGCCTTCCCCTACTATTTCTCCAACTTTCATCCTGGGGGGAAGGGAAGCATAGGGGTCCTGAAAAATTATCTGCAGTTTTCTTCGAATCTTTCTCATTTCTCCAGGATTTAAGCTGATAAGATCCTTTCCTTGAAAAAAAATAAATCCCCTGGTAGGTTCAATAAGCCGGGTAATCAATTTAGCCAGAGTAGTCTTACCGCATCCACTTTCACCTACAATACTTAAGGTTTCCCCTTCATACATATCAAAATTTACGTCATCAAGGGCCAGCACTTCATCCTCAGGAGGAGAAAAAAGGCTTCCTTCCTTCTTGTAATATTTAGTTAAGTTTTTTACTGACAGTAGAGGATAAGTCATAAGGGTTTTTCATCCTTCTCCAGGGCCCCTTCCTGGTATTTCCAGCACCTAACCTGGCGGTGGAAGGAAAAACTATTACCTATCCATCCTTTACCTCCGATTTCCTTTAATGAAGGTTCTGCCCCTTTACATTCTCTGCTTACCCTGGAACAGCGGTGCTGAAACCTGCAGCCGGCAGGTATATTAGACTGGTAGGAAAAAGGAGCATCTTCCCCAGGTAACCTCCAGGCAACCCTTTCAAAGGAAGGTGATACCTCTACCAGAGATCGGGTATATGGATGGAGGGGGTCTTTAAATATTTCCCTTATGCCCCCTGTTTCTACAATCCTGCCCCCGTACATTATCATCACCCTATCGCAAAGCTCCCTCACCACTTCCAGGTCATGACTTACCAGCAAAATTGCCATGGGTGTCTTCTCCCTTATTCTCCTTAAAAGTTCAATTATTTGATACTGGAGGGTGACATCCAAAGCTGTAGTAGGTTCATCAGCTATCAATAAACGAGGGGAGCAGGCCAGGGCCATGGAAATCATTACCCGCTGGCGTATTCCTCCACTTAACTGGTGGGGATATTCCTTCATGCGCCTCTCACTATCCTTTATTCCCATCTCACTTAATAAGTAAAGGGCTCTTTCCCTGGCCTGGCCCCAGGAAATTTTCCAGTGTTCTACCATGGGCTCCATTATCTGCACTCCAATAGTTAGAACCGGATTTAAAAAGGTCATGGGTTCTTGAAAAATTACTCCTATTTGCCTGCCCCTGAATTTTTTTAGCTTCCTTTCAGGTAGGGTTAGTATATTAACTCCATCAAAAAAAACTTCCCCACCAACTTTTCCCCGGGAAGATGTAAGATTCAAAAGGGACAAAGAGGCAGCAGTTTTGCCTGAACCACTTTCTCCCACCAGTCCTACCACCTCCCGAGGCCATATTTTAAAACTTATACCCTCCACAGCTTTAAAAAAGCCTTCTTCTCTCTTAAAATTAACGGCTAAGTCTTTTACTTCCAGTAAGGGCTTTTCCATCATGATCCTTCTTCCTTCCAAAATCTAAGAATCTAATAAATCTTTAAGGGATTCCCCCAATAAATTAAAGGCCATTACGGTAACAAATATAAAAGCGCCGGGAAAAGCAGCATACCACCAGGCCTGACGAAAATAACCATGGGCCTCCCGTAATATGTTACCCCAGGTGGGAACAGGAGCCGGTATCCCCAGGCCTAAAAAGCTTAATCCTGCCTCTGCCAGAATGGCTGCCGGTACACTTAAGGTGGCTGCCACCACAATAGGGTCCAAAGCATTAGGAAGGATATGCCGGGTAATTATTCTTAAATCTGAGGCCCCCAGGGCCCGGATAGCTTGCACAAAATCCCTTTCCCGTAAAGACATAAATTCCGCCCTTACCAGACGAGCCACCACCGGCCACCCTGTAAAACCAATGATCAGTATAATATGTATAAAACCAGAGTCAAATAAAGAAATCAACGTTATGATCAAAAAAAGGACTGGAAAAACAATTATGATATCCGTTAAGCGCATAATAAGGTTGTCCACTATTCCACCGTAATAACCGGCCAGGGCCCCCAGGAGGGTTCCTGTAAAAATCATGATAGCTGCCGAAATAAATCCAATGGACAGGGAAATGCGAGAACCAAAAACCACTCGACTATATATATCCCTCCCTAACCTGTCCGTTCCGAACCAGTTATCAGGTCCAGGAGGAGTTAACCAGTTTTCCGTTTCTGTCTTTAGAGGGTCATGACTTACCAGCTGAGGAGCAAAAAGAGCCATGAGAAAAAGTCCTGTAATAATTACCAGGCTAAAAATAAATATTTTATTTTTTTGAACCCTTTTCCCCAGTATCATTTTATTTTACTTCACCCTATCTGTATTTTATGCGAGGATCGAAGGAGGCATATAAAAGATCTGCCACCAGGTTAAAGAGGGTAACCAGGAAGGCTACCATAATATTAATGGCCATTACGGAAGGATAATCCCTGGACAGGGTAGCAGAAACTATCCACCTTCCCATTCCCGGCCAGCTGAAAACATATTCAGTAAGCATGGCCCCCGTAAAAAGGTAGGGTAGGTGTAAAGATATAACCGTTATCAAAGGCAGCGCAGCATTTCTCAATACATGCCGAAGGAGTATGGTCATATCCCCCAGGCCCTTGGCCCGGGCGGTAATTATGTAATCCTGCTGGATAACCTCCCAAACACCTGCCCTCACATACCTGATAAAATAGGCAGCACTGGCAACAGAAAGGACAACCGTAGGCAGNAGGAGNTGTTTCAGGTAATCAAGGAGGGAAAACTCCATCCCCACCGTTCTCATACCTGCTGCTGGCAGCCATTTAAAATGATAAGAAAAAAATAAAATCAGGAGCATCCCCAACCAAAAATTTGGTATAGACACTCCTCCTAAAGTAAAGCTGGAAATAACCTGATCCCAAAAGCTTCCCTTCCTGAGAGCTGAAAAAACCCCCAGGGGGATAGATATAAGAAGGGAAACCAGGAGAGATGTTCCAGTAAGAAGGAGGGTAGCAGGCACCCTTTCCATCATCAACTCCCAGACAGGTTTATTATGAACCAGGGAAATACCAAAATCACCCTGCAACATATTCTTCAGCCAGGAAAAGTACTGGACATGAAGGGGCTGATCCAGCTGCCTGAGCTCCTTCCAACGAGCTACAGCCTCAGGATTAAATCTCAGTTCAGGATCCAGGTGATAGGGATCCCCGGGAGCCAAATTCATCATAACAAAAGTAAGAAGGGACACCCCTAATAAAACAATTATGGCATGAAAAATTCTCCGGGAAAAGAAAGGATACATGTAATGGACAAATCTCTCCTTCCTCTATTCTATTTCCCACTGATATATTTTGTAAAAAGCGTTTTCAGGATGGGGAGTAAAATTATCCAGCCTGCTGGAAGCAGCATGAACTGCTTCCCTGGTATAAAGCCATATCATGGGTGCATCAGCAACAATGACTTCCTGGGCCTGACGATATATTTCAGCCCTTTCTTCCTCCTCCATGGTTACCAGGGCTTCCTCAATAAGCTCGTCCACCCGGGAATTGGCATAACCCAGTTCGTTTAGTGGACTCTGGCTGTGCCAGTTGAAGGTCAGGTCCGGGTCAACACCCGTTCCCTGGCCGGATATAATTAAATCATAATTACCCTGTTGACTGGCCTCCAGAAAAGCCTGCCACTCCAATACCTGTATGTTTACCTCCACTCCTACTTGAGAAGCTGCTTCCTTGAACATTAAAGCCGCATTTTCCCTCACCTGGTTACCGGCATTTACTATCAATTTAAGTTCAAAACCATCTTCATAGCCGGTTTCTTCCANTATTTCTTCAGCCCTTNCCAGGTCCGGGGNAAAAGATTCAAATTCAGGATCATAAGGAAACTGGAGGGGCACCAGGGGACCGTGAAGAACTTCCCCNTACCCCAAAAGGACATCTTCAACCAGGGCTTCCCTGTCCAAAATCATAGAAAGAGCNCTTCGCACTTNNCTTTCCTGAAGGGGAGTATCTTCTCTTTTCATATTAAAGCCCAGGTAATCATAAACCAGGCGTAAGTTGGAATAAATCTCTACTTCGGGATTTTCTTCTAAATCCTCCACATCCTCCAGTTTAACTGCCGTAGGTATTAATTCCAGGTTTCCATTTATTAATTCAATAAGCTGGGCTTCCTGGTTGGGTATAATCCGGTAATATATTTCTTCTATATTTGGAGCTCCCATGTAAAAATCCTGGTTGGAAGTCATTTTTAGATATTCGTCCACTTCCCATTCCTCTAAAAGGTAAGGGCCGGAAGTTACCTCCGGCCACCTGCTAAACTGGTGACCTTCTATTTCTGCTACGGGAACCTCTCCTAAAATATGCTCGGGTAAAGGCTGAAACTCCAGGTAGGATAAAAAGGGAGCCAGGGCCTGTTCCAGGGTTATTTTTAAGGTATCTTCATCAATCACTTCAATCCCCTGGATATCCCCATCAGCAAGGGAGGAGTCATGCTCCAAATGGTATTCCACTGCTCCAACAATAGGGTGAAAATAAAGGGAATACTGGTGACCGGTGAAGTCAGGATGACACATAACTCTCAGGGTAAAAGCTGCATCCTGGGCAGTCAGGGGTTCACCATCTGACCACTGAAGACCTTCCCGAAAATTAAGTAAATAAGTTCTTCCTTCCTCCTTTATCTCCCAATCGTATACCAGGGCAGGTTCCATTTCCAAAGTTTCTTTATTGGATTTAAGGAGGCTTTCAAAAAGAAAAGAAACCACCTCAGCAGAAAAACTATCCCTTACATACAGGGGATTTAGAGTTATAGGACTTCCCAGAGAAGATACCCTTAACTGCCCGTCGGGAGATTGTTCAAGGTTGCATCCTGAAAAACTAAAAGCTAACAATAATACTAAAATAAGTACTAAAATAATTAACATTATTTTTCTAATCAATATAATTTCCTCCTCTAGCTCTATATTTTGTGTCGGCTTTTGCTTAAAAAGTTCTCTATTTGTCGCTGCTTTTCCTGCCAACCCTTATCATTAATAGATTTTTTTGTATATCCGGTAGTAATAAAGAACTTTACCCACAAAGTTCCGGGTTTCAGAATAGGGTATTTTTGAAAGGTTTTCTTCTTTACCGTCCCACACTTCAAATTCCAGCCACTGCCTGACCCTTCCTCTCCCGGCATTATAAGAAGCTATGGCAACGTTTAACCTTTCCGGGAATTCCTTTTTTAAACTGGATAAGTACCAGGTTCCTATTTTAATGTTTGTAGAAGGGTCATAAAGCATGGAGGGCTCGAAATTATCTATCCCCACCTGGGGAGCCACCCATTTTGCTGTAGAAGGCATTAACTGCATTAGCCCCACGGCACCTTTGCTGGATTTAGCCCTTTCGTTAAACTTACTTTCTACCCTTATAATTGAAGCAACTAAAAGAGGATCTACCTGGTATTCTTCAGCATATTTATTTATTTCTTCCCGATAATGAATGGGATAAAACACCCTTAAAAAATATTTTGAGTTTAATAAAACAATTAAAAAAATAAAAAAAACAATCCAGGCTAAGACTCTTTTTTTTATAATAATTATGCCCACATAACCACTCCAATTTATATCATCCCTGGGACATTTCCCGAATCAAACTTTGCCAAACTTCATCTACCTGTTTTCGGGTATGCTCCCGGGAATGACTGTTGTCTATAATATAATCCCCATAACGGGCTTTTTCTTCCAGGGGCATCTGAGAATTAATCCTTTTACCGGATTCCCCTTTAGAAAGATTATCCCTTTCCATCAACCTTTTCATCTGTATTTCCCTATCACATATTATTACTATTACTTTATCCACCATTTTATCCATACCCGCTTCAAATAAAAGGGGAGCATCTATTACCAGCACCTTCCCCTTATTTTCTGGATTTTTGCAAAATTCATCCTTTTTTTTCTGTACATGTTCTATAATCCGACGGTGGGTTATATGATTAAGCTTTTCCCTCTTTTTTTTGTCAGAAAAAACAACCTGCCCCAGTTTTTGACGGTCAATGTTTCCTTCTTCATCAACAAATTCCTGACCAAAAAAAGAAAGGATATCAGACCAGGCTTCCCTGCCGGGCTTTACCACTTCCCTGGCAACCTGGTCCAGGTCAATAATAACGGCACCCTTTTCCAGCAATAAATTAGTAACAAAGGACTTGCCGCAAGCTATTCCTCCCGTCAAGCCAACTGTGATCATCCTCCCACCCCGTTATAACTATTTAATCAAAAGCTTATCAAATTAAGGGCCCCCAAAAGAACCAGGACAAAGCCTGATAGACAGGAGGCCCTCTCCCCAAGAATCCTGGCCATAAAACTGCTCCCCAGATAAAAACCTGACGAGACTAAAATAACCTTACTGATTCCCACAGAAGCAGAAGTTATATAGGGATTAAAACCCATCATGGCTGCTCCAAAGCCTGCTCCAAAGGCATCCATAGCCAGGGCCAAACCTAAAAACAAGGCTTCACCAGAGCTGATTTCTCCCGACTTATCCAGGTCTGCTCCCTGGGGTTCTTTCAGTAGATTAGCAAAAAGAGATATGGAATTAGGGTTTTCCTCCTGTTCATATGGAACCGTTTGTTCAAAAAAAGACTGCTTAATTATCCATATTCCTACCATCACCAGTATTACCCCACCCACTATAGAAGCAGACCTGGGAGAAAATAAATAGGCAAACATCTTGCCGGTGAACATGGATAATAGTACAGCAAGGGCCGAAGAAAAACTTATAATTATCAGAGAGGAAAAAGGTATCCTAAGATTCTTAATACCATAAGCAATACCTACTCCAAAACCATCTAGGCTAACAGCCAGACCCAGCAGAATCAATGAAAATACAGACAAAGTTACTACCTCCTGGTATCGTAGATATACAATACCATAGTATGGAGATAGTAACTCTATCGTGCATGTCTTTCCACCAGTCTCCAGGGTGCAGAACTAAACCTGGCAGGTAGGACAGAAGTAGGTTCCCCTGCCCCCCAGGACAATCCTATCAATGAGAGTCCCACAATTTTGACAGGGTTTACCCAATCTCTTATAAACCATCAAGTTATTTTGATAGGATCCCTGGTTACCGTTGCCATCGGTATAGTTTACCACACTGGTGCCTCGGGACTTTATGGCTTCACCCAGGATGTTTTTAATGGCATAATATAGTTTTTCCCTTTCCTGGGTAGAAATGTGGGGTATCA
>SL_8KL_010_SEDDRAFT_10000603_pt1 | contig 31529 bp, 21 predicted proteins | sample SodLakKL_010_SED_4_FD_11160 | JGI IMG/M metagenome (IMG submission 11160)
GTTCTTTGCCGGGAGTTTCTTCTTCATAGGTTAGATGAAGGTAGTATTCGCCTTCTTTACGTTTTAGCTGGATAGTATAGGGTGTACATATACTATTTTCATCCGGCAAGAAAATATCTGCTATCTCATTAAGGTATTTCTCGTTAGGTGTTCCCAGGTTATCTGGCATGATTGCCGGCTTTTTCGATTACCAAGCCATTGATCCCGATGGAGCGGATCGACATAATGGTGAAATAAAAACTTAATTTCTTAGATAGGGAGGTAAAAACTGCTTAAAAATATCTAAACAAAACTACCCTAATGCCATCTGTCATAATGTATTCTTGCTTTATTAAATCTATTTGCTGAGTTTTTTTGCTCATCTGGGTATCCCACAGGTATTATTGATAACGGAATTACACTGTTTGGCAAATTTAGAAGTTCTTTTACTGCATTTACCCTATCTTCCATTGGGTAAACTCCTAGCCATACAGCACCTAAACCCTTATCTTCAGCAGCAATTAAAATATTTTCTGTAGCCGCAGAACAATCCTGTACCCAAAAACCTTTATATATTTCTTTTGCTTCATCTCCACAAACTACAATTGCAACATTTGTATTTAATAACATTTGTGAATATGGATGTACTTCAGTTATTTTTTTCATAATCTCCTTATCTCTCAAAACTATAAATTCCCAAGGTTGTTCATTTCCAGCAGAAGGTGCTGCCATCCCTGCCTTTAACAATTCTTCAACAATTTCATCGCTTACTTTAATATTCTTGTATTTTCTTATGCTCTTTCTGCTTAATATTGCATCCATTAATTTATTGCCCCTTTCTCCAAAATTTAAATATTCATTAACCGAGTAGTATAAATTTTAATGGCACTCTACTATTTCACGCGTACATTATACACTTTTTCAATAACTCTCCAACTTTTGCTCCTAGCTGGCAGTAATGGTCATGAGATGCTTCCTCACTATTGCGAAAAGCCCAGTTATCCACTGGCACATCAGGCCTGTTAATGATAATCTAAAAGCTGATTACAGCTGTAGTGCTTGCGATAAAAATCCCCAGGCCAAATCTGCCAAGGTTACAATTAAAGGCCAACCTTTTAAAGTCGCATGATTTGTCAAATCATAAGTCGCGTAAGTGATTAAGCCAAAGAAAGCACCAGCCAATAGAGCGTAATTGAAACTGTTATTTGTTAGAGCTGGATTAATAACAAAACTGTCAGTATTCTTCTTACTACATAAGAATGAAATACATTAAACTTTAATTTTTGACTTCAGTTTTCTCGGCGGCTCGGGAATAAACATGTTAGTCTTTTGAGCATATTGCTTGTATCCTGGGAATTTTTTTGGTTAACTGATAGGGGGCTCATCTCTAGGATAAAGAATTGTGGTTACAGCACTGCTGTGGGCAAACATTGTTCTTCGTTTTAAGATTACTATTACCAACGCAGCTAAACCAAAAAAGATCGTATCCCAGGGTTGACCATCCGGCTATAAGACCGCTCAACCCGTAGTTACGCCAGATTAGTATAAACGCAGCAATGGCTGGGGCGTAGACAGCCAGAATATACAAGGGGTTCGAAGGGCTTATTTCGCCAAATATGACAACAAACTGGTCATTAAAAAAGATCATCAGCGAGGCAATGCCCCATGTCAATCCAAAACTTATCAAAATGAATGGGAAAATAGCATCGACTGTTGCAACCCAATGTTTACCCCTGCAATAACTCGGATTTCAAGACTAATTATCTTTTCGACACATATCCACCTTTTACCTTTTATCTTCAGAGTATTTAGCATATGTGCCAAGAATAAATAGCGCAGCTTTTTTTAGCAATAAGTGTCCAGCTAATTTTCAACTTTAAAATAACTTCCTTCCGCTTAACAATCTTAATAAGCCCACTTTCATTTCTGCTAAAAGACTTGCACCCCCCAAACCTAAAATGCACCCCCCGGGTGCATGCTTTCTGGCAGAAGAGTGTGCAAAATAAAAAATCGTCCGTTTCTGGACGACCATTTTACTCCTAAAAAGCAAAGAACCCTTTGGTATCAAAGGATTTACATTGTATAAAAGTTTAGGTTTTTATTTGGTGGAGGCGGCGGGAATCGAACCCGCGTCCGAAAGTGTACCAGCAGAAGCATCTACGAGCGTAGCCCTGATTTTTCTTTTCGTGATGTCATTCCCTCAGGGCGGGGGACTTAACATCACTAGCTCAGATTAATTTCCCTGTTCCCCTGTCCTGTGCATAACAAAGGGAAGGTAGCCTGCTTCTTGACGCCCAGTCCGGTTCCGCAGGCGGAAAACCGGGTGGACGGCTACTGCTTTCTAAGCAGCAGCTAAAGCGTAATTATCTTCTGCGTTTATTTTATAGGTCCATGTTTATGACCGGGTTTCATGGTCCCGGACTCGCAGCTTCTACCCATAAGCACTCCCGTCGAATCCTTACGCCCCCATATTATAATATTACTCAAATTGCCTTTCCTTAAAAGCCCTTTCAATCTCCCTCTTGGCTGCTTTTTCCTGGAGGGCCTTTCTCTTATCATGTGTCCTTTTACCTTTAGCCAGACCTAATTCTACTTTAACCCTACTATTTTTAAGATACAGCCTAATGGGAACCAGGGTAAGACCTTTTTCTTTTGTTAATCCTATAAGCCGGTTTATCTCTATTTTATGCATCAATAACTTTCGCGTGCGTAAAGGGTCATGGTTAAAGATATTACCCTGTTCATAGGGGCTGATATGCATATTATATAAAAATAGCTCCCCTTTTTCAACCCGGGCAAAACTGTCCTTGATATTAACCTTACCTTCTCTAATGGACTTAACTTCCGTCCCTTTTAGAACAATGCCTGCTTCATATATTTCTTCAATATGATAGTCAAACCTGGCTTTTCTGTTTTGGGCTATAATTTTTTCGCTCATGTTCACTTTTAACTCTCCGGGAATAATAAACCCTACCTGCCTTCCTGGACAAATAGGGTCATGATTTTCTTTTTTATATAATGACTTAACTGCTTTCATTCAAGAGTATATCACTATTTGAAGTTACTGTCAATTAACACTTTATAACACCTGAAATGATAATTACTCTATTAAGCTAAAATCTATGTTCTTTTCTTCTTTATTGACCCTGTTGACCAAAATCCTGACCTTATCCCCGATCTTGTATTCCTTTTTTGTTCTTTCTCCTATCAGAGAATACTGTTTATCAATAAAATGATAATAATCATCAGTCATGCTGCTAATATGGACCAGGCCCTCAATAGTGTTTTCCAGCATAACAAACATGCCGAAGGGAGTAATATTGCTTATGATCGCCGGAAATTCCATGCCCAATCTTTCTTCCATATATTCAACCATCTTTAAATCCTTACTCTCTCTTTCCGCTTCTATAGCAGTACGTTCCCGGTTTGATGAATGCTCAGCAATATCAGGCATATTCTTTTTTAGTTTTTTGGCTCTTTTTTTAGATAAGTGCTCATTTTCCAGAGTCTCTCTAATTACCCGATGGATAACCAAATCGGGATAGCGGCGAATAGGAGACGTAAAGTGAGAATAATACTCCGAAGCTAACCCAAAATGTCTTTCTTTTACTTCAGAATACCGGGCAAGCTTCATAGATCTTAAAAGAATAGTATGGATAATCATTTCCTCTTTTTTACCTTCCGCCTTTTCAAGAATATTCTGCAAAACAGAAGGATGAAGGTTTTTTAGACTACCTTTTAAGGTATAGCCAAAATTAGCAATATAATCCCTGAAAGCCAATATCCGATCTTCATCAGGATCAGGATGGATCCTGTAAAGAAAAGGTGCCTTACTCTTGTAATAATGTTCCGCTACCACCTCGTTACAAACAATCATGAATTCTTCAATAATGCTTTCTCCTATACCCCTTTTTTTCTCCTCTATCAGCACTGGTTTCCCCTGCTCATTTAACTCTATGTGAGTTTCTGGAAATTCAAAACCAAGGGATCCTCTTTTTTTCCTCTTTTCTTTTAATTTCTTGGCCAACTGCTCCATGTTTTCCAGCATGGGCACAATGTCTTTATATTTCTCCCTGAGCTCGCCGTCTTTTTCCTCCAGTATCTTATTAATGTTTTGGTAGGTCATTCTTTCGTTAATATTAATAATGCTTGTATGAAACTGTCTGTCCAGCACTTTACCCTCGTAATCCAGGTCTATCACCGCACTCAATGTTAGCCGATCGGTATGGGGATTCAGGCTGCACAATTCATTAGATATCTTTGGTGGAAGCATGGGAATAACCCGGTCAACCAGGTAGACACTGGTACCCCGCTGATAGGCTTCCCTATCCAAAAAACTGCCTTCTTTAACATAATACCCCACATCGGCAATATAGACTCCCAACCGATAACCCTTGTCTGTTTTAATCAGGGACACAGCATCATCCAGATCTTTTGCCTCTTCATCGTCAATAGTAATTATTAATTCATCTCTAAAATCCTTCCTTACTTCATATTCTTTAGGGTCTATGTTTTCCGGTAATTGTTCAACCTCTGCCGTTACCTCCGGAGGGAACTCCTCTGGAAGTTCATATTTTTTTATTATAGAAAGAACATCTATCCCGGGAATATTCTTATGCCCAAGGATTTCTGTAATTTTCCCCTCTGGGTTCCTCCTTTTCTCCGACCACCTGGTTATTTCTGCTATTACTTTATCTCCGTCTTTGGCCTTGAGGGAAACTGCTTTAGGAATAAATATATCCTGTGGGATACGTTTTTCATCAGGAATAACAAACCCAAACCGGCGGCTTGCTTCATAAGTACCTACAAGAGATTTGTTTCTTCTTTTTAAGATCCTGATAACTTCACCTTCTAAATTTTTCCCCTCCGTATTTTTGAATAACCGCGTCACTACCTTGTCTTCGTGCATGGCTCCATTTAAATTATTTGCACTTATAAAAACGTCTCTAGAATCCTGCTGTTGTGGGATAACAAAGCCGTAACCCTGAGGATGCCCCTGTAGGCGCCCCACAACCAAACCCATCCTTTCCGGCACACCGTACCGGTTAAACCTGGTTTTAATTACTTCCCCTTCTGCTTCCATATCATCCAACAGCTTTGTAAATCTTTTAACATCTTTTTTGTCCTTAATATCAAAAACGGATAACAGCTCTTCCGCAGTTAAGGGTTTATAAGCTTCTTTTCTCATAAAAGCTAAAATCTTCTCTTTTGTTGACACATTAACCACCTCCCTATCCTAATTTAAACTATATTTCGTAAAATTATACAACCCGTAAAATTTCTCTTCAGGGAAGTTGTTTTGTTATTGGTAAATAAAACCGATTATGTAAGTCCTATTATAACATTACTGTTACTATTTAAAAACATAAAAAAGGCAGACAACTTAATTGTCTGCCTTTGATATTTATAACCTTACCCGAAAATTGGTGCAAAAACAAGGGCTACGATACTTACAAGCTTGAGCAGAATGTTAAGGGATGGTCCGGAGGTATCCTTAAAGGGATCACCTACGGTGTCTCCAACAACAGCTGCAGCGTGAACTTCTGTTCCTTTACCACCATGGGCTCCGGATTCAATGTACTTCTTGGCGTTATCCCAGGCACCACCAGCGTTAGCCATATTAATAGCCATACACACACCGGTTACCAGAACACCAGCCAACAAGCCGCCCAGGGCCTCTGCTCCCAGGAAAAGCCCAATTAAAATGGGAACAGCTACAGCCATCAGGCCGGGAATAATCATCTCTTTCAAGGCTGCTGCAGTAGCAATATCCACACATCTGGCATGGTCAGGCTTGGCTTTATACTCCATCAGCCCAGGAATTTCCTTGAACTGTCGGCGAACTTCCTCAATCATCATAAAGGCAGCCTTACCAACAGCCTCCATGGTTAAAGCGGAGAACAGAAATACCATTAAACCACCAATTAGAAGACCGGCAATAACTGGAGCACTGGCAACATCAATTACTTCCAGCCCGGCAGCCTGTGTATAGGACGCGAACAAAGCCAGTGAAGTCAAAGCAGCTGAACCAATAGCAAAACCTTTACCAATAGCAGCGGTAGTATTTCCTAAGGCATCCAGTTCATCGGTAATTTTACGAACTTCTGGTCCTAGTTCAGCCATCTCGGAAATTCCACCGGCATTATCAGCAATAGGTCCATAAGCGTCGATAGCAATAGTATTACCAACAGTAGCCAGCATACCTACAGCGGCAATAGCAATTCCATAAAGTCCGGCAAAATGGTGAGAAACCAGAATAGCAATGACAATTACAAGAATGGGTAGCGCGGTAGATTTCATACCTAAAGCCAGCCCGGCAATAATATTGGTAGCGGTTCCGGTCACGGAATTTGCTGCAACTTGCCTGACTGGAGGATAGTGATCAGAAGTATAGTATTCTGTAATTCTTCCGATAAGAATACCGGCTATAAGACCTGCTATAATAGCAATAAATGCTCCTGTTCCTTCTTCAGCCCCTAATGTAGCTCTAGACAAGAACCAGGCAGCTATAACAAGAAGAATACCACTCACATAAGTGCCCCGCTCCAGGGCTGAGCTCAAGCGAACTCCTTCTTTAACCCTGACAAAGAAATAACCTATCATAACAGCGATAATACCTGTTGCTGCAATTAGAAACGGCAAAATTACACCTTCTGTTCCGTGAAATACTAATCCCAGAGTAATAGCCGCAATAATGGAACCAACATAGGATTCAAACAAGTCAGCACCCATTCCTGCTACGTCACCCACGTTATCACCAACATTGTCGGCAATAACCGCAGGGTTACGGGGATCATCTTCCGGAATTCCGGCTTCAACCTTACCCACCAGGTCAGCACCAACATCAGCACTCTTGGTATAAATACCTCCGCCTACACGGCCGAAAAGAGCGATGGAACTGGCACCTAAAGCAAAACCGTTAATGATTTCAGGATCTCTATAAATAAAATATAAAATTCCCAGGCCTAAAGTACCCAGACCTACAACAGAAAGCCCCATAACACTGCCGCCGGAGAAAGCAATCTTTAGTGCCTCGTTAATCCCAGTACGGGCAGCCTGGGTAGTTCTACTGTTTGCCCTGGTGGCAATTTTCATTCCTATGAACCCGGCAACACCAGAAGCTATAGCTCCCACCAGGAAGGATACAGCTGTTCCTACATTAATAAATATGCTTAGAATGACAATTAGAACCACTACAAAAACAGCGAGACTCTTATATTCACGATTTAAAAAGGCCATGGCCCCTTCGTGAATAGCGTCAGAAAGTTCCCGCATAGTCTCATTACCAGGATCGGCTTTATTAATTACTGTAGTTAAGTACATGGCAAATAACAAAGCAAGAACACCTGCTATTGGTGCTGAAATAATATAGCTTTCCAACATAATTCTTCCTCTCCTCCTCTAACTTATAATTTCTTAAAAATTTGCACAGGCATAAACGATAATAAAATACCATTAACAATGATAAAAAGCTAAGCATGTAGAACTGTAATAACTATAGAGAAAATCATAAAAGTAGCAGCCAGATAAGCAGTTGCCTTGCCTAGCAGCTCTTCTTTACCTTTTTTCTTCCCCCCCAGAGTTTGATTACCACCACCGGTTATAGCTCCGGATAGTCCTGCTTGGTTCCCCGTCTGTAGGAGAATGGCTGCAATTAGCCCTATAGATATTATCAGGTATAAAACAGTCAATACTACTTCCACCTAATCACCTCCTTATTAAAAGATTAAACTCCAGGGTACATAGATCATTCTAAATTAAAATACAATATCATTAGATTAATTCGTAGAAGACAGTCATAATTCCTTCTTTTTTTCATACTTTGTCCAGTTTTTTTTATAATTTCATTATTTCTATTTTAAACCAAATCTTTCATACTCTAATTTGCCGGCATAAATAGAAATGTTATCCAGTTCATCTTCGATCCTCAACAGCTGGTTGTATTTAGATAGGCGTTCAGAACGAGATGGCGCCCCGGCTTTAATTTGTCCTGCTCCTGTAGCTACGGCCAGATCAGCGATTATATAATCTTCTGTTTCCCCGGAACGGTGGGATATCACCCAGGTAAACCCGTTCTTTTTGGCCAGGTCAATAGCTTCCAGCGTTTCAGTTATAGTCCCTATTTGATTTAATTTAATTAGAATAGAATTGGCCGCTTTCAGTTCAATCCCTTTTTTTAACCTGTCAGGGTTAGTTACAAAAAGATCGTCACCTACTAACTGGACCTGCCCTCCCAGTCTCTCCCTGAGAAGCCTCCAGCCATCCCAGTCATCTTCGTCCAGNCCGTCTTCTATAGAAATTATAGGGTAAGTGTTAANAAGGTACACATAGTAGTCTATCATTTCTTCGGCATCTTTTTCAAGTCCCTCGCTGGCCAGGTGATAATACCCTTCTCTATAAAGCTCAGTAGCAGCCACNTCCAGTGCCAGGTAGAAATCCTCACCAGGCTTATATCCGGCTTTTTTTATGGCTTCTATTATAATCTCCAGGGCTGCTTCATTAGAGACCAGGTTAGGAGCGAAACCTCCCTCATCGCCTACGGCCGTATTAAGGCCTTCTCCCTTTAATTCTTTTTTTAACTGGTGATAAACTTCAACGCTCATTCTCAATCCTTCTTTAAAATTAGCTGCTCCAACGGGTAAAATCATAAACTCCTGAATGTCTACATTGTTATCGGCATGCTCCCCACCGTTTAATATATTAAACAGGGGGACAGGCAGAGTGGTGGTATTTGCTCCCCCCAGGTACCTGTACAGGGGGAGACCCAGGGCATCGGCAGCAGCTTTGGCTACGGCCATAGAAACCCCTAAAATGGCGTTGGCCCCCAGATTCTTTTTATTAGGGCTCCCGTCCAAATCTATTAGCAGCTGGTCTATATAGTTTTGCTCTAAAGCGTCATTCCCCTCTAATTCAGGAGCGATAATATTTGTCACGTTTTCTGCAGCCTTTAAGACACCTTTCCCCAGGTAGCGCTTTTTATTGCCATCCCTCAATTCCACAGCTTCAAACTGTCCCGTAGAAGCCCCGGAAGGGACGGCTGCCCTACCAAATGCCCCGCTGGTCAAATAAACATCTACCTCTATGGTAGGGTTTCCTCTAGAATCTAATATCTCCCGGGCATAAATTTCTGTTATTTTTGTCATCTATATTACCTCCTGATATTTTTTTATAATTAGACTTTCCCCTGTCATTTCCTGGGGTTTTTTTATATTTATTGCTTCCAAAATAGTAGGGGCTATATCAGCCAGGGTTCCACCTTCCCGTAATTTTGCTTTATAATTTTTGCTTATCAGGTAAAAAGGAACATTATTAGAAGTATGAGCTGTATGGGGCTGCCCTGTTTCCTTATCCAGCATCTGCTCTGCATTCCCGTGGTCAGAAGTAAGAATTAAAACACCTTCTTTGGTCAGTACTTCCTCCACAACTTTTCCCACACACTCATCAATTACTTTTATAGAATTAATAGCTGCTTCTAAAAAACCGGTGTGTCCCACCATATCTGGATTGGCATAGTTTAAAATAATCAAATCATAAACATCTTCCCTGATTTTTTCAATTACTTTTTCGGTAACTTCGTAAGCGCTCATCTCCGGCTTGAGATTATAAGTTGCAACCTTGGGAGAAGGTATCAGGTAACGGTCTTCTCCAGGGAAAGATTCTTCAATCCCACCATTAAAGAAAAAAGTAACATGGGCGTATTTCTCTGTCTCCGCTATTCTCAGTTGTTTTAAACCTTCCCTGGATATAGTTTCGCCTAAGGTTATATTTATATTATCCGGAGGAAAAGCTACCGGGGCATCAATGGTTACGTCGTAAAGGGTGAAACATACAAAATGTACCTGGGGAGGGTTGGGTCCCCGATCAAAGAATTTAAAGTTCTTATCCACGAAAGCTCTGGTAATATGACGGGCTCTGTCCGGCCTGAAGTTAAAAAATATTAATCCGTCCCCTTCTTTAATTAATCCCCGGGGTTCTTCATCATGATTAAGTATTACGGTAGGAAGCACAAACTCATCTGTTTCCACCCTGTCATAAGCTTTTTCTATGGCATGTAGTGAGCTGGCGGCCTCCTCTCCTTTTCCATAAACAAAAGCCCGGTAAGCCTTTTCTACTCTTTCCCAGCGCTGGTCTCTGTCCATAGCATAATATCGTCCGCTAATGGTAGCTATCTCACCTACACCTATAGACCTGGCTTTGTTTTCCAGGTCTATTATATACTTTTTGGCGTTGGCGGGAGGAACGTCCCGACCATCCAGTATAGAATGTATATAAACTTTTTTAACATCATGAGTTTTGGCCAGTTCTAGCAAAGCATAAAGGTGTTCTATATGACTGTGAACCCCCCCGTCGGAAACCAGTCCCATAAGATGAAGGGAGGAATTGTTTCCTTTTACTTTTTGAATAGTATCTATCAGGACAGGATTCTCAAAAAAAGACCCATCTTTAACCGCCAGGTTTATCCGGGTAAACTCCTGGTACACAACTTTACCGGCCCCTATGTTTAGGTGACCTACTTCTGAGTTTCCCATTTGTCCTTCGGGTAGCCCTACGGCTTCTCCGCAGGCCCTTAATTGTGTACAGGGAAATCTAGCTTGGTAAGAATCTATATTGGGTGTTTCCGCCAGGGCTATAGCATTTCCTTCTCTATATCTGCCCAGCCCCCAACCATCAACGATGGTAAGTACTACAGGTTTTGGCCTGGACATAAGTCACATCCTTTCCCATCAGGGTGACAGGGNACTTTTCATCCCCCTTGTGCTAATCTCCAGTCGATCCGCACCATCTATAACAAAAAGTTGTCGTAGAATAAATTATTATTCAAATTAATTAGCATTATGAAATATTAGCTATTTGTACCATTTCAATAAAAGAGTCTTCCTTCAGGCTGGCGCCCCCGATCAGGACTCCGTCAACATCTTTTTCTGCCAGCAAGATACCAATATTATCCGGCTTAACACTTCCCCCATACAAGATAGGAACCTTCTGCGCCGTTCCCATATTGTAGTTTTCCGACAGCCATCTTCTAATAAAAGAAATAACCTCCTGAGCATCACTACTAGTAGCTGAACGACCTGTGCCTATAGCCCATATAGGCTCGTAAGCAAAAATTATACTTCCGGCTTGATTCAGGTCGATATCGTTAAGTCCACCTGCCAGTTGGGTCTCAACTACTTTACGGGTCTGTCCATTTTCTCTTTCCTCAAGGCTTTCCCCAACACATACAATAGGGTTGAGATTAAAATTTAAAGCCGCCTTAATTTTATTATTAACCCATTCATCGGTCTCCTGAAAATAACCTCTTCTCTCAGAATGACCAATAATTGCATAATTTATACCCAGGTCAGAAATTAAGTAAGAGGAAACCTCTCCGGTAAAAGCGCCTTCCTTCTCCCAGTGTGTGTTTTGAGCACCCAAGAGAATATTTGTGTCCTTTGCCTTCTCTGCCATGGGAGCTAAAGATAGAAAGGTGGGGCAAATAATAATTTCAACTTTATGTAAACTTTTACAGGCTGGAATAATTTTATCCAAAAAAGATAAACTTTCAGATACTGTCTTAAACATCTTCCAGTTGCCTGCGATTACTGGTTTTCGCACAAAGAATACCCCCAATTTCATAAATATATTAAGGCTAAAAACGTTAAAAAAACTTGTTAATCATAGAAACCCCGCCCTGCTTAACAGGGCGGGGACAATTAAACCGTAACTTTTTCCTGCAAAGCAGACAGAGCCGGAAGATCTTTACCTTCCCAAAACTTTAAGGCCGCCCCTCCACCTGTAGAAATATGAGTCATATTATCCGCAACGCCGGCGCTTTCTACAGCAGTTACTATATCCCCACCGCCGATAACGGAAACTATAGGTAAATCTGCAATTAACCTGGCTATTTCTTTGGTGCCTTGAGCAAAAGCTTCTAATTCGATCATCCCCAGGGGACCATTCCACACCACTGTCTTGGCATTTTTCAGTTCCTCACAAAACATTTTTACCGTTTCCGGCCCTATATCTAAAGCCTGCCATTCTTCCGGAATGAATTCTGCAAATACAACCTTCTGATCAGCTTCATTGGAGGGCTCAGAAGCCGTTATAAAATCTACGGGAAGAACCATTTTGACCCGGCTTTTGTCGGCCAAATCCAGTATGCTCCTGGCTTCTTCCACTTTATCCTCTTCCACAAATGACTTGCCAAGTTCATAGCCTTTAGCCTTTAAAAAGGTGTTTGCCATTCCTCCACCTATAAGTATAACATCCACGATTGTCATAAAATGATGAAGCAGCCCTATCTTATCTGCTACCTTTGTTCCTCCCAACACAGCTATTAAGGGTCTTTCCGGGCTTTTTAGTATTTTGCCCATATTCTCTATTTCTTTTTCCAGATTCAGCCCTGCTACCGAGGTCAGCAGCCTGGCAACTCCTTCAGTAGAAGCATGAGCCCGGTGAGAAGTGCCAAAAGCATCGTTTACGTATACATCAGCCAACTGGGCAAACTGCTCTGCCAGTTCAGGATCATTTTCAGTCTCTCCCGGATGGAATCGCAGGTTTTCCAACATCAAGATATCTCCGTCTTTTAACATTTCTAAAGCTTTTTTAGGTTCTTCTCCTGCTACATGATCGGTTTTATAAACAGGATGCCCTAAAGTATCGGCTAGTTTACGGGCTACCGGATCCAGGCGCAATTCCTCTTTCACCTGTCCCTCGGGCCTTCCTAAATGGGTAGCTAATATAACTTTAGCTCCCTTTTCTACCAAATATTTTATTGTAGGTAACGCGCTGCGAATTTTGTTTTCTTCAATTATTTCGCCGTCTTTATTTAAGGTAACATTAAGGTCTACCCTAAGAAATACTCTTTTTCCCTTAACCTCAATGTCTCTCACACTAGATTTATTCAAGGTCTAAATATGCCTCCTTTCAAATACTAAAGCCCTTTTTTAGCAATAAAAGCAGCCAACTCCAGGGTCCTACAGCAATATGCCCACTCATTGTCATACCAGGACAAAACTTTTACCAGATTTCCACCGGTAACCATAGTAGAAAGGCTATCTACTATGGAAGAATAAGAATCTCCTATATAATCAGCAGATACCAGGGGCTCATCAGATACTGCCAAAATGCCCTTCATGGAACCCTCTGCAGCCTCACGAAATGCCTGGTTAACTTCTTCAGATGTTACCTGGCTTTCCATCTCTGCCACCAGATCAACTACTGAAACAGTAGGAGTAGGCACCCTTAAGGCAAAACCGTCCATTTTACCGGCAAGTTCCGGCAAAACCTGACCCAGGGCCTTGGCAGCACCGGTAGAAGTGGGTATTATGGATAGAGCAGCAGCTCTGGACCTGCGCAAATCTGAGTGCGGCAAATCAAGAATTCTTTGGTCATTAGTATATGCATGAACAGTGGTCATTAAACCTTTTTTTATGGTGAATTTTTCGTGCAGGACTTTTGCTATTGGTGCCAGGCAGTTTGTAGTACAGGAGGCATTGGATATAATTTGGTGCTCCGAAGAATACTTGTCGTCATTTACTCCCATAACCATGGTAATATCGTCATTTTTCCCAGGTGCAGTTATAATTACCTTTTTAGCGCCATTATCCAGGTGTTTCTGGGCTTCTTCCCTGCTGCGAAAAACGCCGGTAGCTTCTAAAACTATATCAACTCCATGTTCTTTCCAGGGCAGCCTGGCTGGGTCTCGATCAGCTAAAATTTTTACTTTTTTTCCATTTATGAAAAGGGCGTCTTTTTCTGCTACAATCTCACCATTAAATTTTCCGTAAACAGAGTCATATTTAAGCATATGTGCCAAGGTTTTCGGTTCTCTGGTGCTATTGAAAGCTACAACCTCAATCTCTGGGTAAAGTTCAAACGCAGCCCTGATACATCCCCGGCCTATCCGACCAAATCCATTAATCCCCACTTTAACGGCCATTTTTTATCCTCCTTAACTATAATTAAAATTATAAAATTATTATATTAATACGATTAAATAATAAACATTATAACATATAAGTTGCAAGGTTTAGTACATCACTTTTAACAAATTATGCTATTCTAATTGAAACATATTCTATGCCTTTCTCAAAAATTCCTGCTTAAATATTTTTTCTTAAGATTTTATTTGCTTAAAATTTCCTGGGCTAGCTTTTCAATTTTGCGAAGGCGGTGATTAACGCCTGATTTACTTAAAGGAGGATCAAACATATCTCCCAATTCCTTGAGGGTAGCCTCGGGGTACTTTACCCTTAGTTCGGCTATCTGCTTAAGGGATTTTGGAAGATTATACAGTCCTACTACTTGATTAACAATTTTTATGCTTTCTAGCTGGTTTATCGCTGCATTAACTGTCTTATTCAAGTTGGCCGTTTCGCAATTAACCAGCCTATTAATTTTATTGCGCATCTCTTTTATTATCCTGGCATTTTCATATTCAAAAAGAGCCTGGTGAGCACCAATTATGTTTAAAAATTCTACAATTTTTTGTCCATCTTTAAGATAAACTAAAAAATAATTTTTTCGAGTTATTAGCCCGCTTTCAATATTAAAAGATTTTAACAAATGCAGCACTTCTTGTCCCTGCTCTTCATATTCTGTCCTTATTTCCAGGTGATAAGAGGAATCAGGATTATTTACTGAACCCCTTGCTAAAAACACACCCCTTGAATATGAACGGCGACAACATTTTTTGACGGTAATTTCCCTGGAAATTTTCTTCTTGAAATGATATTGTGAAGTTAAAACATCTAAACTGGTCAGGATTTCTTTCGCTTTTTCGCTGTCATTAACCCTTACCAGGTAGGTGTTATTTTTTTTCAAACGAATCTTTTTCCTTACCATTATGTCACTATTCACAGAATAAGCTTTTTTAAATAAAAGAAACATTCTCCTGGCTACTGCCGGGTTCTCCGTGCTAATATTTAACATAGACTGGCCTGCAGTAATTTGCAGACTTCCATTCATATGAATTAAGGCTGTCAACTCTGCCTTTTGACAACATTTTTTTTTAATTTCCTGACGGGCCAGTTCATTTTTAATTTTAGCTGCAAAAGACATTTTCAATCACCCTTTTTAAACCTGTTAATTTTTCCGTCTTCTATCTTTTTCATGATTAATTTGACTGATTTGTTGCTATCGTGACGAAGATATTTTCCCTTGCTCCCCCAGAAAGCTATTTATAAACTTTACGCATTACTTTTTTATTATGTCCCTGTGCTCTACCGTTACTTTGTAGTTTGACTGCTTTAAGGTGTTACATAATTCTGTGCCAATGGTAACAGACCTGTGCTTCCCCCCGGTACAACCAATAGCCATGACCAGTTGAGTTTTTCCTTCTTTAACATAGCAGGGAACTAAAAAACTGACAAATTCCTCTAGTTTATAAAAAAACTGCCGGGTAATAAACCACTGCCAGACATAGCTCTTTACCTGCTGATCATTACCGGTCAAGGGACGTAAAGAATCTATATAGTGAGGGTTGGGAAGAAAACGCACATCAAAAACCAGGTCCGCATCCATGGGAATACCATATTTAAAACCAAAAGAAACTACCGTTATTAATATATTATCCTTGGCCTTATACTGTGAATAAACCGCGTTTATTTGCTCTTTTAGTTCTCTAGGGGTTAAATCCGTAGTATCTATTATTAAATCGGCCTTCCCTTTTATCTCTTCCAGTAGTTTTCTCTCTTCTTTAATTCCTCCAATAATGCTCCCCTTGTCTGCCAGGGGATGCCTTCTTCTGGTTTCCTTAAAACGACGAATCAGCTTATCATCTGTGGTCTCCAGAAACAATATTTCATAATCAAGGCCCTTGGACTCCATGTTTTGAAGGGCTTCAAAAAGGCTATGGAAAAATTCCCTCCCCCTGATATCACACACCAGGGCTACACGATTTATCTTTCCCTCTGAGTGAGAACAAAGTTCCGCAAACTTTGGTATAAAAGTAGGGGGCAGGTTGTCTACACAAAAATAACCTGAATCTTCAAAACATCTTATAGCCTCACTCTTTCCTGCCCCTGAAAGGCCTGTAATAAGAACAAAACGTATTTTATCCATAACTTCCTCCTGGTCTCAGTTGTTATTAAGTACCTTTAATAACATTTTACCATTTTTATTTACTAATGAAAAAGGTTTTTAGGTTGCAAAAATATTATAAGTGTAGTATTATGTAAACAAGGGCACAGCAGTCCCTCATCATTATTTACCTCCTTTAAAAATATTTTTCAGCGAGCATTATCTAAAATGCTCGCTTTTTTTATTTAAACAAGAAAAAGAATTAAGTATTCTTTCCGACTCAATCCCCAGTTTCTGTGCCATCTTTACACCGGGCTCAAGCTCACCTACTTCCTCTGGGGTATGGGCATCACTGTTAATTACAAATTTAACCCTGGAGGGGGCTGCTGCCTTTATAAATTCAAAAGTCTTATGCCCATGGGAACTGTTAATCTCCAGCGCAGTTCCCCGGAAAACACAGGCCCGTGCCAGTCCCCGGGTATCAATATTTAGTTTTAAACCCGGGTGAACTATTGTATGAACCGGATATTTAGTTACAGCCTTTATAAGAGCACTGGTATTTATCCGACGGACTTCCCTGAACAAACGGCTGCTGATTTTTGCCCCCCAATTTTTAACTACAAGATCAAAAGTGTTGGAAAAGTCTTTAGGGATTATTCCTGTATGAAGACCTACTAAAAGCAGATCCAGTTCTTTAATATATTCAGGAGTAATGTCTAATTCTCCGGACGTACTTATGACATTAGCCTCCAGCCCCAGGAGTATTTCCAGGTCGGGATATTTAGCCTGGCATTTTATTATATCTTTCTTAATTTTCCTAAGGGTTTTTAAATTTTTTATGCCTACAAAAGGATGAGCCGGTCCGTGGTCAGTAATTGCTACAACCTTAAGGCCTTTTTCCCAGGCAGCCTTAACATTATCTTCTACCGCTCCCTTTCCATGACTGTAACGGGTATGGGTATGGTAATCTGCAACCAACTTCATATTTATCTCCTTCCCTAATGCTAAACTGTTTAATTTCCCTAAATATAGATATTTAAACCCTTACTATTAATATTTGTCTTCAGGAACCTGTTTATCCTAAAGACAAAGCATTAAAGAAAGCGAAGGAAGCCTGTTAAAAGAGTTAAAAAAAACCCGTCAGTTTCCGAAACGGGGCTTGAAAAGGTAAAGAGAATATAATTATTACTTAGAAACTACCTTGACCTGATTCTTGGGCAAGCTTCAAGAATCTTTTTCTTCCTTTTTGAATGAAATAGTCATTTATACTATGCTTTGAAGCGTTTAGTATATCCTCTTCCTTTAAGCCAGCTTCTTTAACAATTTTTAAAGAGGTGGAAAAGTTTCCCACATCATTTTCAATATGGGCATCACTGCTTACTGAAACCCTGGCGCCTAATTCTTTAGATAACCGGGCAATCTTTTTACAGTTTTGAAAACTTCCTGTTCTGCTAACCGTCAATGAACTGTTGTTGATTTCAATAATAGTATTGTGTTCTGCCGCAGCTTTAATTACCTCCTGCTCATCAATGGGAAANTCAGGGTTCCCCGGGTGCACGATTATATCAATGAACGGCTTTTGTATGGCCTTTATCATTGCCCGGGTATTTTGGTCCCTTGTCCCTCCTGGATAACATACATGATGAAATCCAGCCAGGATTATATCCATTCTTTTAAAATAATCGGAAGGCAAGTCAATATTACCCTCATAGTCTGTTATGTTTGCTTCTATTCCCTTTAATACCTCCACCCCAAAAAACTTATCCGGCAAGACATGTAAGTTCCCGAAATGATAAGCATGAGAAGCGCCCGGCATAGAGGGCCCGTGATCGGTTATAGCTACCATTTGAAGGTTTTTCTCCGCGGCAGCCCTGGCTATCTCTTTTATTGTGCTGTAAGCATGGCCACTGGCAATAGAATGAGTATGGAGATCGGCAATTATCTTCATAATTAATTCCTCTCCCTATTTTAGAATAAACTTTTCTATAAGTTCCGCTACCCCATCATCTAGATTTGAAGTAGTAATATAGTCAGCCGTCTTTTTAACTTCCTCCCGGGCATTTTCAACTGCTACACCCATTCCCGCATACTCTATCATATCAATATCGTTATAACTATCTCCCACAGCTATAGTCTCATTTTTTTGTAATCCTATGGATTCGGCCAGGGACTTTAGGGCCTGGCCTTTAGTAGCCCTGCTATGGGTTATCTCTAAAAAATAAGGCCTGGATTGTGCTATAAAAAGTATATCCTTATATTTCTGATTTAACAGTTTCCAAAGGTCTTTAATTTTGCTTTCTTCTTTAATAATAACAGTTATTTTTGTAGGCCCTTCATTTAAAAACCCCGTTAAATTTCCTACACAGGTATAATCTACACCGGCAATACTAATATAGAGGCTAGTCATCTCATTTTCTTCCCGGACGTACAGCTTATCATTTATATAGAGATTGAGATGAAGACCCTCTTCTTCTGCAAAAGTAGTTATTTCCCTGGCCTGTTCCAGCGGAACGGGACAATGGTAAATCTCTTCTTTGGTTCGGGCTGTTTTTACCATGGCCCCGTGATAAGTGATCAGCGGTACATTAAGGCCAAGCTCCTCAGCATAGGGTAGGGCAGAACGAAACATCCTCCCTGTAGCTAAGGTAACCGTAACCCCCCTCCGGGTAGCTTCTAAAATAGCTTCACGGTTACGGGGCGAAATCTCATTATTTTCATTTAAAAGAGTATCATCCAAATCCAACGCCAGCAGTTTAAAACTCATCTGTGCAGAATTCACTCCCATTAAACCATTATATTTTTAATTAAATTTCATTTAATTTTAGCTATAAACTATTTCTTTTTATCTTATCTCCTTTTATCTTTTACAAGCATACTTAAAAATCCACTGATTATAGACAACACCAAGGCTCCTAAAATTCCGGCAAAGAAAACATTCTCCACTGTAAAGCCAACTACAGTTCCGGCCACTATCCACAGCATTACTCCGTTAACTACCAAAGTAAAAAGCCCCAGGGTTAAAATGTTTAGAGGTAAAGTTAGAATGCTAACGACAGGCCTTATCACTGCGTTGACCAGTCCTAAAACCAGGGCTGCAAATAACGAAGCAATAAAGCTTTCGATAACTATTCCCTCTATTATCTGAGCTGTAATATATATAGCCAGACCGTTTATTATCCATCTTAATATTAGTCCCCTCATAGATTATAGTTCCTTTCTCCGTAAATTATCTTACTAAAACATTCGACACTAATTTAATGTACACCTTTATCATTTATAAGAATCATATCATACTTTTTAACATATATGACAATAATAAATTAAAAATTGAAAGGAAGTTAGAGTTTGAATGATTAAAACAACTCCTGATAAACTGCCTAAAAGCGAACCTATACAGTGGGGATTGGATTATATCAATGAATCATTAGAGTTTTTAATGGACAGTGAAATAGAGCAGGATTATAAACTAGAAATAATCTTTTCCTCTGGGAAAAACCTGGCACATCACTATCAATCTTTATTAAAAAAGGAAGCTATGCTTTATAAAAGCACACTAATAGCTGACAACTGGGAAGCAGGAAAACTTATGGCATTAAGGCTGTTGGTTAAGGCTACACCCTGCCCCGCCCAGTCTTACATTCATCCGGTGGATAAGTTAATGTTTTACTACATTTATAACCTGAAGTACCTCAGCAAATTTTTTACCAGTATTAACTTAATAAACTGCCGAAACCTGATTCCAAAATCATTTATACGTGAAGTCTTAGAAATCGCAGAAAAAAATGGACTAAACCTGGACTGCCTGAAATCAAACGGCTATCCTTTACTGATCTGTTCACTTCCCTATGAAGAAAAGCAACCAGGCTGCTATTTTCATTCATTCCACACGGCTGTCCTATTTGCTAATTCCCACAATGAAACCGTAAAAAAACACTTGATTCTTCATGAGTTGGGTCATGCCCTTTTTAACCTCAGCAATAATAATAAAAGCAGTAATAAACTTTTCAATGCCCTGCTGGCTCTTTTAAAGAAATACCACCCTTATTCCAAGGTGATTTCCGTTAAACCCTTCCAGCATAGATACATGGAAGAAGTCTTTGCAGATTCACTGGCCACTTATTTTTTATCAGATCAGGAATGGGAAGAACGAACAGAAGGGGAAAGACAGGAAAAAAAGGATGAATGGGAAAACAACCAGCATGGTAAAAAGCCCATACCCCCTGACCTGGAAAAAGCAATCAAACTTTACCTGGAAAACCTGAAAACCTGAAGTGACGGGGGAACTGAGTTGCTGTCACTAGGAGTAATGACGGGAGGACGGTTCTCGTGACAATCTTCCATTACCTTTCCTCTTATCTGTGACAGAGAAAAAAATAACAGAGTTGCTGACCGGGTGAAACAACGAAAGGAAACAATTAAGATGATTATTACGTTATCAAAAAGTTGTCGCGAGAACCGTCCCCGTGTTTATTGCTTCTACTTTTGGAAATAGCGGTATACTGCCTGGGCCGTTTTTTTGTCTATTCCAGGAACTCCGTAAAGCTCTTCCATGGAAGCTTCTTTAATTTTGTCTATGCTGCCGAAATGCACCAGTAACGTTTTTTGCCTTTTATCCCCCACCCCCGGAATGTCCTTCAAAAGGGACCTGACGGTTTCCCTGTCCCTGAGGTGGCGGTGATAGGCCAGGGCAAAGCGGTGTGCTTCATCCCTTACCTGCTGCAGCAGATGTAAAGAAGGGGAATTAGCCGGGAGGACTAAAGGATTTTTTTGGCCGGGTAAAAATATGTGTTCCTGTTCTTTGGCCAGGGAAATCACGTTAAGATCCTTAACCTTCAGTTCTTTAAGGGCTTTCAGGGCAACCTTTAGTTGGCCTTTCCCTCCGTCAATAAGCATCAGCTCCGGCAAAGGAGTAAACTTAGCCTTTTCCAGTTCCAGGAAGCCCTCCTTTAGTTCCTCCTCCTCCCGAAAAGCTCCTTTCATCCTTCTGGTGATGGCTTCCTTCAAGGCCCCGTAATCATCGGGTCCTTCTAAGCCCTTTACTTTAAAGCGCCGATAGTTGTTTCTGCTGGGAAGCCCCCTTTCAAAAACTACCATAGAAGCCACTATTCCCTTTCCTTGAATATTAGATATATCAAAACCTTCTATCCTGTGAGGTACTTTATTTAAATGCAAATCCTCAGCTAACTGTTTCAATAACTGTTTCCTTTTTTCTTCCTGGTAAAGCTCTTTTTCCATATATATACAGGCATTTTCTATAGCCATATCAAGTATTTCTTTTTTTATACCTCTACGGGGCAAATGGAAAACAACCTTAGATCCCCTTATCTGAGAAAGCCAGGTCTCCAGGACCTCTTTTTCCTGAACTTCTTCAGGAACTAAAATTTCCCGTGGAATTAAGGAGGCCGCGCTGTAATACTGCTTTATAAAGGCAGATAATATTTCCTCTGCCTCCATCCCCTCTGTATTGGTAAGATTAAATTGTTCCCTGCCTATAATTTTACCTTGCCGTATTAGAAAAACCTGCATACAAGTTTCCTTTTCTCCCTGCCCGTAACCTATTACATCATGGTCTTTTAGCCTGGGGGAAACTACCTTCTGCCGGGATATAACGCTTTGCAGAGCCAGGTACTGATCTCTTAATGCAGCCGCTTTTTCAAACTCCATTTCAGCTGAAGCTTTACTCATATCCTTTTCTACCTTTTTTAGAACCTCATCCTGCCTGCCTTCCAAAAATAGAATAAGGCTTTTAACTATTTTTTCATAGTGCTCCCGGGATACGCTTCCCTGGCAGGGAGCCAGGCAGTATTTCATATGATGGTTCAGGCAGGGCCTTTCCTTCCCCCTTACCCTGAATTTTTCTTTGCAGCTTCTTAATGGAAATACTTTTTTTAGGAGCTTCAAAGTATTCCTAAGCCCCCTTACATTGGTGTAAGGGCCAAAATAACGGGACCCATCTTTTTCTAGTTTTCTGGTGACAATCACCCTGGGGTAATCCTCCCCCAGGGTGAGCTTTAAATAAGGATACTGCTTATCATCCTTCAGGTTGGCATTATACCGGGGTTTATATTGCTTAATCAGACTGTTTTCCAGAATCAAGGCCTCAATTTCAGAGCCTGTGACAATGTAATCAACATCATCTATATGGTTCACCATGGCTGAAATTTTTGCCCCTAGAAACCTGCTGTTCTGGAAATAGGAACGGACCCTGGTTTTTATAGATACGGCTTTACCTACATATATAACTTCTCCCTGTTCATTTTTGAAAAGATACACTCCTGGTTTATCCGGTAGGTTCAAGTCTAACCCTCCAACTCTTCTTCCCTGATAATCTGATGAAGCCTTTTAACCTGGAGAATAAAGCTTTCCAGCCGAGCTTCCACTACCTGAGGGAAAACATTGCCGTCTGTTTCAATTGCTAAAAAGGGCAGGTGGGGCTGCCGTGCAAAGACTTTTTGAGAAACCCTGCTTTGACCTCTAATTTTTGCACTATCTCCGTTAAGGGTTTTGGAAGCAATAGCTTCGGCAATCCGGTTAGGCATGCATCCAAAGGGACCCAGGGCAATTGCTCCGGAAACCTCTTCTACCAATTCTGCTACAGCTCCAGATACCGTTAAAATAGCCTCCCCGGTCAAAGCAGGGGAAATCAGGTCTTTTCCTACATTCATCAAACTCTTAACATCTGTAAGGTGATAGTGGTAAAACCCGGAGCCAGATAGTATGCTTTTAACATCTTTTTCAATCCAGCGCTTTATGGGCATCCGAATCCTGTTTTTAAGGCGATCCCGGCCAGTAGCCTTTCTTGAAATACCCTTTTGAACCAGATAATCAAGATAATATATCCACTCGTTAAGGGGCGCAACCCGGGTTATAATTCCTTCTTCAGCAAAATATTCTACCAGGTTCTGACGAGAAAAGCTGTCGTTGCGCACATAAATCTCACCCAGCAGTGCTACAGAGGGAACTTCTCTAAGGTCTCCCTGTCTTTCCAGGCCGGAAAGCTCTCTAGCTGCCCTCTCCAGCCCTCGTCGGACACCGGTGTATGATTCCCGGGAAAGAGTTTCCGCCAGGTCATCACTAATTTTATGGTAAAGCGCCAGGGATTCCTCCCGGTTTCTCCCCAGCACCAGGAGAGCACTGTAAATTTCCGAAAGCACATCTCCTATGACCAGTGCCTGCCAGGCCCGAATGGTTGTACCTGTGCCCAGACCCCCGTAACTGTTTTCAGAAGTTAACGAGAGGGTGGTGACATTATCTATACCCAGTCTCTCTAGCAGCATATTTATGTAAATCTGGTACTGGCCAAAACGGCAGGGTCCCATGGTATCAGGCATAAAATAGACCAGAATATCATCACTTTCCTCCGGTTCATCCTGGAGGTATGACAGGAGACTACCCACTGTCAGGTGCAAAGGAAGGCATTCTTTACAGTTGCTGTGGGCCTGCCCCAGCTTTAGTTCCTTTGTGCCAGGTCCTGGCAGGTATTTGGCATTTACTCCATCCTGTTTCAAAACAGCTGCTAAAAGGCGGGACCTTTCTTCCCCCATGGAAGGAATCAACAGCTTAACTCTGGGGTGGTCTAAGGGGAGCTTCTCTCCCCCTGAAAGCTCAATATAAACTTTTCCCTCCTGGATCTGTGTTCTGGGTCTTTTTAAAGGTACCTTAGCGTCATTTACCATTTCCTGGTTCATTTCATGGGTTCTCCGGTAACCCTTTACGATATCCAGGAAAGCTTCTACGCGGGTATCCAGCCCGGCATCAGAAGTATGGCCGTCCAGTTCCAGGGTTAAAGATGGCTTGCTCCCCATAATTTCCCGAAAATAGCCTGTTAAAAAAGAGTCCGGACCACAGCTGAAGTTTGTAATATAAACCCCAAAGAGGCGGGGATGACGTTGAACCAGCCGCGCGACCTGAAGTATTACCTGACCGCTGGCCCAATACATATTGGGAAAAGGCTTTTCCTCCTCAAAAGGGAGAAAATCACAGGGAATTACCTTCCATCCCCGGGAGGCAAATTTTTGGGGAATACCCATATTAGCCTCCGAGGAAAAAGCATTATACGAACGTCCAAAGAGGACAACACCCGTCTCTTCAGAATCCGCCTCCAGCTTTGCTAGAAATTTCTTCCCCTGCTCCTTAATCCAGTCCATAACTTCATGCTGGTGGGCAACCGCCCTGGAATAAGCTTCCCTTGCTTCCCGGGGGGAAGCCCCCAGGGTTTTAGCCATATCAATAAAAACTTTCTCCTGTTCTCCATATCCACCGGAAAAATCCAGGACGGGGGAAAGAAGCTGCAGCTTCTCCTGAAGTCGGGGAAAGGCTGTCCGCAAATAATAAGGCTCCCCCTGAACCAGGGGGCAGGTCACCGCAGTATTATTTCCTTCGCTATGGGGAAGGCCCCTGACTTGAGGTAGGAAGATATAGTCAGGATCCAAATCCAATAAATGAGCCATATAACCATGGGAGAGCTCCACCGGAAAACAAAAGGGAGCCCCCTGTCGTTCTCGCCCTGAAAACAAGGGAAGGGTAGCAGTAACAACTTGCAGACCCAAAGCCGTGAAAAATTCGTGATACAGAGGATAAAGTGTATTGGTCATAAGAGAAGAACTGATACCTATAGTTTTACCCTTCTTTTCCTGACTGTTTTCTTTCTGCCTTCCCTGGAATACCTTTTTTTCCCTGAGGTGAACGAAGTCCAGAGTTTCACCTGCTGAAGAGGTTTCCTCCTTCCGGTTAATCCTATCGTATCTACTGCAAGCCCCTCCAAAGGGAATTTTTTGCCCCTCCACATGCAGCATACGAATGAAGCAGCTGCGATCACAATTGTCATCACCACGGCAGGTAAAAGTTTTTCCATACTTAATCTCCCGATTTATCAACTGGGAAAGATTAAAGGAGCTTTCCTCTAAAAACCCCTGGTTAATCTTTTCTTCAACATCCAGGGCTACGCCAAAAGCTCCCATAAGGCCTGGCTCGGGAGGCACTACAATTTCCTTGTCCAATAGGGAAGCCATGGCCACGGGAACGGCTCGGTTATAGCAAACCCCCCCCTGCATAAAAACTTTTTTTCCCACAGGGCGGTTGTTCTTAACCCGGGTTAAATAATTGAGGCAGATAGAATATACCAGTCCTCCCAGAATGTCCCGGGAACTTAAGCCCTCCTGGACGGCGGTTTTAATGTCGCTACTGATAAAAGCAGCACATTGATCATTAAAATCCGGCGGGGAGGCAGCCTCCAGTGCCAGGGGAGCAATCCCGGTCATCTCTACTTCAAGGGTTTCACTGGCCGCCTCTTCTAGAAAGGAACCGGTTCCCGCAGAACAGGCTTCGTTCATGGCATAATCCACAGGCACCCCATTGATTATATAGGTATACTTGGCATCCTGCCCCCCGATTTCAAAAATAGTATCCACTTCCGGGTCAAAATACAGGGCTGCCCGGGCATGGGCGATAATCTCGTTTACCACTGCAGGCGTAAGGGCGTGCAGCCCGGCAATTTGCCGCCCGGAACCAGTAACCCCCAGGCCTATGATTTCGGCTTCCTCCGTAAGCTGCCGGGATAGCTCAACATAACATCTCCGACTGGCACCCACCGGATCACCATCGGTACGCAGATAAGTAGAAGCAACTATGGCCCTGTCTTCCTTTCGCATTACAATGGCTTTTGTGGTAGTAGAACCTACATCAAGGCCCAAAATGAGTCTATCTCCCGGATCAGCAGTAGACCGGGGAAAATCTTTAAAATCCACCTGTTCCCTGGCTTCCGAAAGGGGAGGGCGGAAGGAAAAAGAGCTCTCCCGGGGCACAAAAAGCCTTGATTCTTCTACCGCTACAGGTTTAGTGCCCTCCTGCCGTGCCCAGAGAGCTGCCCCCAGAGCCTCGAAATAAGAGGCCTCCCTGGGAACGGTAACCTCCAGCTCCGATTCAAGGTAATCCACCATAATATCATTTTGTGCTGTGCCGCCCACCAGCAGAATTTTTTGAACCTCTGTTCTGTGAACCAGTTCCAAGATTTTTCCCGCCATCATCTTGCAGAGTCCAGCAACCACCTTGCCTTTTTCTTCCCCCTTGTTCAAGGCATGGGTACAATCGCTTTTGCAGAATACAGAACACCGCCCGGCTACCGAATAAGCTTCTGCTCCCCGGGCAGCCTGGAGGGCCTCCCCGGCAGGCAGTCCCATACGCTTTACCTGCTGCAGGAAGAACTCTCCTGTTCCCGAAGCACACTTGCTTCCTGTATGAACACCGGCTATACGTCCCTGATTGTCCAGCTCATAGTATATAAATGTCTCTCCTCCAGCACTGACAATGCCCTGATAGTCATTACCTTGTCGACAGAAATCATACGCCAACTCCGTTGCTTCAGGCTCTGAAATAGCTGGAACTTGCATCATATGCCTAAACTTACGCCCTGTAACGCAAAGGCAAAGATCCTCTTTCCCTTTGAGCATGTCCATAAGAAGCCCCCGGGGATTTCCTTCATGCAATCTGGAGGTAGCTTCCACCAGGGAAACACCCTCCTGATCATCATTTTTTAAGGTTACCATATCTATAGATGAAGCACCCAGGCATAAACCTGTATAATACATATATTTCACCTCTCATAAAGAAGCCACCCTGCTATGTTGTTAAGAAGAATATTGCATTGGTGGCATATTATTATCATTAAACAAATTCAACTTTGCCCGCAACAATTCCTGGTATTTTACTAAGGAATTGCCCGGTATAGCTTTGGGGAACTAAAGCTACTTCTTCAGGAGTTCCCTGGGCCACTACCATTCCCCCCAGATCTCCTCCTTCAGGGCCCAGATCTATAATATGATCTGCAGATTTTATAACCTCTAAATTGTGCTCAATAACCAGAACTGTGTCCCCGGCATCCGTGAGGCGATTAAGAATGCCCAGCAGGTTTTTAATATCGTCTATATGCAGTCCCGTAGTAGGCTCATCCAGAATATAAAGGGTTTTACCATTGCTGCGGCGGCTTAATTCAGCTGCCAGTTTAACCCTCTGAGCTTCTCCTCCAGACAGCGTAGTAGCCGGCTGACCCAATTTCATATACCCCAGACCTACATCGTAAAGGGTTTGTAGCTTTCTTTTAATTCTGGGTATGGCTTTAAAAAACTCCAGTGCTTCTGCTACCGTCATATCAAGAACCTGGGCAATGTTTTTGCCCTTATAATAAACTTCCAGGGTTTCCCGGTTATACCTCTTCCCCTTGCACACTTCACAGGGAACATACACATCAGGCAGGAAATGCATTTCAATTTTAATTATGCCGTCCCCCTTGCAGGACTCACAACGGCCACCCTTAACGTTAAAGCTAAACCGACCCGGTTTATATCCCCTTACTTTAGAATCAGGAACCTGGGAAAATATTTCCCTTATACCGGTAAAGGCACCGGTGTAGGTTGCTGAATTGGACCTGGGAGTTCGGCCAATGGGAGACTGGTCTATTTCAATAACCTTGTCCAGGTGTTTTACCCCTGAAACTTCATCATGGCTCCCCGCCCTCTTCCTGGCTCTGTGCAGTTCCTGGGCCAGCCTTTTATATAATATTTGATTGATCAAAGTAGACTTGCCGGAACCGGACACACCCGTTACACAGATGAATACTCCCAGAGGTATGCTTACATCTATATTTTTAAGGTTAAATTCCCTGGCTCCTTTAATGGTAATGCCTTTATCCCTGATAGGCTGCCGACGCTCTAATGGAATGGGAATACTTTTCCCTCCGGACAGGTACTGGCCGGTAATAGACCGGGACACTTTTTCAATATCCCCTATTTCTCCGGCAGCTACTATTTCACCACCCTGCTCACCGGCTCCCGGCCCAATATCTACAACATGATCAGCGCTCCGGATGGTTTCTTCATCATGTTCCACAACGATTAAAGTATTTCCCAGATCCCTTAGATCCTTTAAAGTGTTTAATAGCCTCCGGTTGTCCCGCTGGTGAAGTCCAATGCTGGGCTCATCCAATATATAAAGGACCCCCGTCAAACCGGAGCCTATCTGGGTAGCCAGCCTGATCCTCTGGGCTTCTCCCCCCGAGAGGCTTCCCGCCCTCCTATCCAGGGTAAGATAGTTTAAACCCACATTGATTAAAAAGTGCAGTCTTTCCCTGATTTCCCTGAGAACTAAACGGGCAATAGCTGTTTCCTTTTCCGTAAGCTCCAGATTGTTAAAAAACTCCAGGGTCCCGGTAATGCTCAGGGAAGTAACCTGGGAAATGTTTTTTGAACCTACCAGAACAGCCAGGCTTTCCTTTTTAAGCCTCCTGCCTCCACATGTGGGGCAGGGATTGCTGCTCATTACTTTAGTTATTTCTTCCCGGACATATTCTGAGGTGCTCTCTTTATAGCGCCTCTCCAGGTAAGGTATGACTCCAGGAAAAACTGACCGGTAACGCCGGACTTTCCCTGAGGAACTTACATAGGTAAAACTTATCTTTTCCCCCCGGGAACCGTAAAGCAGTATATCTAAATCCTCCTGATCCAGTTCCTTAACCGGACAGTCCAGCTCTATTCCATATTCCTCTCCCACAGATTCTAAAAGCTGTTGGTAGTAGTTGCCGTGTTTAGTCCTGTTCCAGGGTGAGAAAGCTCCTTCTCTAACGGAAAGCTCTTTGCTGGGTATTACCAGATCAGGGGCTACCTCCATCTTTATGCCCAGCCCGCTGCAGTCGCTGCATGCTCCATAGGGGCTGTTAAAAGAAAACATCCGGGGGGCTAACTCTTCAAAACTGAACCCGCAGTCAGTACAGGCAAAGTTCTGGCTAAAAACATGTTCTTCGCCATCAACTATAGATACAATAACCAGGCCTTCAGCCTGACTTAGAGCTGTCTCCAGGGAATCCGCCAGCCTTTTTTCCATGCCCTGTTTTACCACCAGGCGATCCACAACAACTTCTATGGTATGCTTTTTGTTTTTATCCAGGGTTATCTTTTCCTGAACCTCCCTTACCTCACCATCCACCCGGACCCGGACATATCCCTGCTTGCGAATATCGTCAAATACCTTCTGGTATTCTCCCTTTCTCCCCCTGATTATGGGGGCCAGCACCTGTATCTTGGAGCCTTCCGGATACATAGTTATTCTATCTACCATCTGAGAAACAGTCTGCTGGGTTATAGGATCCCCACAGTTGGGACAATGGGGTCTGCCCACCCGGGCAAAGAGGAGTCGAAGGTAATCATATATTTCCGTTACGGTCCCTACCGTAGAACGGGGGTTTTTGCTGCCCGCCTTCTGGTCTATGGATATGGCGGGAGAAAGCCCTTCTATGGAATCCACATCAGGTTTATCCATTTGCCCTAAAAACTGGCGGGCATAGGCCGACAGAGACTCCACGTACCTCCTCTGGCCCTCGGCGTATACGGTATCAAAGGCCAGGGAGGACTTACCGGAGCCGCTAAGACCGGTTACTACTACCAGGCTGTTTTTAGGAATCTCCACATTTATATTTTTAAGGTTGTGTTCCCGGGCACCTTTTATAACAATATAGTCCCGACTCATAAACTTTCCTCCTAGCTGGTCTTCTTTAATTCAAAAATTACATCCCTTAGTTCAGCTGCTTTTTCGAAATTCAGTTCTTTGGCAGCATCTTTCATTTCTTTTTCCAGCTTAATCAATAAATCCTTTCTTTCTTTTCCAGACATTTCCGAAAGTTCCTTTTCGGTAATATATTCAGAGGGAGTTTCGGCCACCTTTGTGGCTTCAATAACTTTACGAACAGCCTTTTTAACCGTTTCAGGAGTAATTCCATGCCTGCGGTTAAATTCAATCTGTTTAGACCTACGCCTGTCGGTCTCACCCAAGGCTTTTTCCATGGATTTGGTTATTATGTCCCCGTACAAGATGACCTTTCCGTGAACGTTCCGGGCAGCCCGGCCAATAGTCTGGATAAGGGATCTTTCAGATCTTAAAAACCCTTCTTTATCAGCATCCAGGATAGCTACCAGGGAAACCTCCGGCAAATCCAGCCCCTCCCGGAGGAGGTTAATTCCTACCAAAACATCAAACTCTCCCAGCCTCAGATCCCGGATAATCTCCATCCTTTCCAGGGTATTTATTTCTGAATGAAGGTAACTGACTTTAATTTTTCTTTCTTTAAAATAATCTGTCAAATCCTCCGCCATTTTTTTAGTTAAAGTAGTTATAAGAACCCTTTCCTTATTCTCAATTCTTTTGCCAATTTCACCAAAAAGATCCTCAATCTGCCCCCGGGTAGGGCGAACCTCCACTTCCGGGTCTACCAATCCGGTAGGCCGTATAATCTGTTCTACTACACGGCTGCTGTTTTCCAGTTCGTATGGCCCGGGAGTGGCGGAAACAAAGACAGCCTGGTTAATCATGGACTCAAACTCGTTAAACCTTAAGGGGCGATTATCCAGGGCCGAGGGAAGCCTGAAACCGTGCTCCGTCAAAGTTTTCTTCCGGGACCTGTCTCCCTCATACATTCCCCCTACCTGGGGCACGGCCACGTGGGACTCGTCTATCATCAACAGGTAATCATTGGGAAAGAAATCCAGCAATGTGTAGGGCTTGCTTCCAGGTGGCCTACCTGTCAGGTGCCGGGCATAATTTTCTATGCCGGAGCAAAAACCCACCTCCCTCAACATTTCCAGGTCGTATCTGGTCCTCTGCTCCAACCTCTGGGCCTCTAAAAGCTTATTATGTTGGTTGAGCTCCAGCAGCCGTTCCTCCAGTTCTGTTTCTATAGCTTCGATAGCCCTTAACAAATTAGGCTGGGAAGTAACATAGTGAGAAGCAGGGAATACCGCGGCATGCTGCCTTTCTCCCAGGATTTCTCCCGTCACCACATCGATTTCCCTTATTTTTTCAATTTCATCACCGAACATTTCTACCCTCAGGGCTTTTTCCGTAAAAGAAGCAGGATATATTTCCAAAATATCTCCCCTGACCCGAAATGTTCCCCGAGTGAAATTAATATCGTTCCTGGAATACTGCATAGACACCAGCTTTTTTAAAATATCCTCCCTTTCCCGGGTTGAGCCTACCCTGAAGGAGAGAACCTGATCCCTGTATTCTTCTGGAGAACCCAGTCCGTATATGCAGGAAACACTGGCTACAATAATTACATCCGATCGCTCCAGGAGAGAACTGGTAGCCGAGTGGCGCAGCTTATCAATCTCGTCATTAATAGAAGAGTCTTTTTCAATATAAGTGTCCGTCTGGGGAATATAAGCTTCCGGCTGGTAATAATCATAGTAGCTTACAAAATACTCTACCGCATTTTCCGGAAAGAATTCCTTAAATTCACCACAAAGCTGTGCTGCCAGGGTTTTGTTGGGGGCCATAATCAGTGTAGGCTTTTGAACCTCCTGAATAACATGGGCCATGGTAAAAGTTTTACCGGAGCCGGTAACCCCCAGCAGTGTCTGATGGGAAAAACTTTTTCTAATGCCTTCCGCCAGTTCTTTAATTGCTTCCGGTTGATCTCCCTTGGGAGTATATTCAGAAACTAACCTAAAGGACAAAATAAAACACCCCTACGGGAAAGATTTTAATTACTATAATTGCATTAA
>SL_8KL_010_SEDDRAFT_10000605_pt1 | contig 31503 bp, 34 predicted proteins | sample SodLakKL_010_SED_4_FD_11160 | JGI IMG/M metagenome (IMG submission 11160)
CCAATTTCTAAAACGGTTTGCACATCGGGAACAACGTGGGTTGCTGCAACAGCGTGGGCCGTAATTTCGTTTTTTACTGTATCTGCACCAGCAATTACTCCCGCCAGGCGCCGGGCACTTCCTGTAGTGGCAACCCCTGCAATTTCAACATTTTCCGGGATATCTTTGCCTGTTTTCTGAATACCCTGCTGGACAGCAGTGATAGGTTGCCCTCGTGTCCTGAGGTAATGAGAAGTCAGGAGATTATCATTTTCATCAATTATTACCAGGTTGGTACTTACAGAACCAACGTCAATTCCCAGGTATCCCTTCACTTAACTTTTCTCCCTTCGTCTCTTTTTTATGAATAAGCATATCTACAAAGGCTTCAAGACGGGTCAAAATTCCAGCTTCCCCGGAATGTTCATCAATACTAACTGTAAGGAAAGGGAGTTGATTGTGGTTTTTGGCCTCAAGTTCAAGTAATTTATTGAGCATGGCGTCAGGTCCACAACCAAAAGCAGTTACATGGATTATACCGTCTATGTTTTTTGCTTTTTCAATCAAGTGGAGAGCACTCCATGCAGCCCGGTTGCTGTAATACCAGAAGAAATTCTGAGGTAAGCGCCGGGACATTTTTCGCAAGCTATTGTTGGCAATGTTTTCGGGGGTGATAATCCCGATACCTATTTTCCGGAGGTTTTGCAGAAGATTTCCACTTATATAGGGGTCAAATATTGAATAGGGGTAACCAACTACAGCAAGGGTTATTTTTTCCTTTCCAGGCCGGGGAAATTCAATATCCTTTAAAGGGGTATGTAGTTTTTCCAGAGCTTCGGAGGGAAAAAACCCCTTGCTTAAAAGATAATGGTATTTTTTGTGGATTTGCCCGGCTTTTAAATAACCCCGGATAATAGTTGTTTTTTTTGCAGAAAATTTAGTCCCAATTTTATATAGAAAGCCAAAAAGAGAGGCCCGAAACCTTCTGACCCGGAAAGTGGTATTAATAATCGGGGGGAGATCTTCCCGGGAAAACTTAACCATGTCAGGGAGCCCTAAAAACTTCGGGCAAAAAGTGCTTTTCCCATCCGCGCTCACCAAGCGGGGGATGAAGAGGAAGTCGACCTTGTTTTTCAGGGCCATGACGTGTCCGTGGTACAATTTTATCGGGACACAGGCGTCATTAACTGTTTCCTGGACACCCAGGTCCAGTATTTTTTTATTTGTAGGAGGGGATAAAACCACTTCTAAACCGAGTTCTTCTAAGAAGGTTTTCCAGAGAGGGTAAAAAGTATAATAAGCAAGAGTTCTTGGAATTCCTATTTTTACCATGATTTTCACCCCGAGTCCAGAAATTAGAATTCAATGACCTTTTAAAAGTTCTTTTTCAGGAAAGCTTTCTCCTTCTCCGGCCGGCAATCTTTAAACTATAATAAAGGAAATATTGAAGAGAAAGAAGGTGGTAAAAGAAAAAAGCCGAAAGATATGTTACAAAAAAAACCAGGAGGAGGGTTAAGGTGAAAGAAAAGCCAGTATACTCAGAAAACCTTAAATTGCCATATGCCATAATAATGAAGCCAATATTTGGGTTATTATGCATGGGTTTTTTCGGGCTTTTCTGGTACCAAAGGTATGCGGACCCTCTTCTTCCAGAAGCAATCCCCAACTGGATAAACTTAATATTATCAATTCTTCTGCTCCGATTTTTCTTGCTTGCCTTGAACTTCTCTACTCTTCATCTGGAAATTACAAGCCGTGGAATTTTAATCAGCTTTGGCCTGATCAAAAGAAACATTGAGTGGAAATTCATTGAGGACTGCAGGATTTTACAGGGCCGGTTCCGGGCGATCTGGTGGAGGCTGCCTCTGGACCGGTCGGGAGGGAAGTGGCGCAATGTTTTCCAGATCCCTGGGTATCCCCAGATTTCCCTGAGGGTTAAAAAGCAGAGGTTTATCGAAGTGATTTTTTCCACCCGGGAACCGGAGAAAGTAAAAAGAATAATTGAATATTTCTTTACAGAATTAACTTCGAACGGGGGAAGTAATGTCCCGGGGAGTGAAGTAGTTGGTCCCCCAAACTCCGATAATTATTAAAATAGCTCCAAGAAAGTGAAACCAGTAAAGACTTTCCCCCAGTATTACCACTCCAGAAGTTACTGCAATTAGTGTAGTCAGGCTGGGGAAAGCGCTGACCTGGGAAGCGGGTAAACGGGAAAGGGTAAAATTAATTAGAAAAAATGCTACCACTGAGGAGAAAATCGCCAGGTAAAGAATGGCGGAAATAACGATTGGTTCTCCTAAAGGGAGCAGAAACTGATCAAGCCTTCCCCTGAAGAAGTGCATAATCAGACTCAAACCCAAAAAGAAAACCGCCCCAACATTCATCATAATATAGGTTAACTCAATGGGCTTGAAGCTTCGGGAAAAATAGCGGGACAGATTGCTGAAGGCGCCTCCAGAAAGGGGGGCGCCAAGGAGGATTAAAAGGCCAATAAAATTTCTTCCAATTTCCTGGGTAGCCTGCATATAACCGATCAGAAGTACCCCTGAAACTGAGAGTATTATGGAAATTACCTGGGGTATAGCAGGCCTTTCCTTGAGGAAAATAGCAGCTATGCTCACGGTGAAAATTGGAATTAAAGCAACCATCATTCCTCCTTCTGAAGCACTTGTCATCTGGATACCAATAGTTTCGCAAACGAAATAAAGAACTGGCTGGAAAAAAGCTAAGAGCATAATTTCGCGCCAGCGCCGCAAGGGAATATTAATTTTTATTACTCCAACCCAGCGCAGGATGTTTACAACGAGAGCCGCCAGGAAAAAGCGGAATCCAAGAAAATGAATTGGTTCAATGTGTTCCAAGGCACTGCGGGTAAAAATGAAAGAGAAACCGAAGAAAAAAGCCATTCCAATTGCCGCGGCGATTGCCGGGTAGTCTCTGTTTGACATTAGCTGGCACCTCACATATACTGGTTAATAATTTGTTTTCAATAATTATGGCAACTTTCCTTTTTTTGGATTGGTTTTAGTTGGTTTTGCCTGATTTTTTTGTGTTGAAGGGAGCGATTTTTTTGTGGCAAAAGGTAGTAAAGGACCCGAAATTAATTCTTTTGGTCATGGTTATTTTTTTTACGATAATATTCCTGTGGGACAGAGGATTTGATCCCGAAGGAATTTTTATTCCGCCTGATTTAGAGCCAGGAATGGAATTCACCGACTACCGGGACAGTGAGAAATTTAACCTGGATCTGGAAGTGCTGGTTATTGAAGAGGGAGAAAATCTATACAGTTTCAACTGGATTCTGGAAGTTGAACCCCTGATTGAAACACCTGGACTGGAAATTTACGGGATGTTGCCCCTAGAACTTGAAGACTACCACGCCGGGGAAGAAATTTTTCCCACCTGGCTTCGCCAGGAAGAAAATCAAGAACCTTTTTTAGATGAACACCGACTACTATTAATTGAGGATGCAAGTAAAGAGAGAATCGCTGAACTTGCAGGGTGGGTAAAAATCCTGATTTTCTGGGAAGATGGAGACGAGTTTTTGGAAATCGAACTACCTAGTGAAGAAATAGACTGGTAGAGAAAATTTTTTATCGGGGTTAAAACAAAACCTCGATTTGATTTTATTAGTCTTTTGTAAGAAAAAAAGAAGCAGAGATTAAATTAATAGAGTTAAATTTTTCTAATCAGAAAATATGAAAAACAAAGGTCAAAAAAGGTCAAAAAACAGATTTGACCTACTTTGACTTTCTTGCTATGATTAAATTGAAAAATAACTGGGGAGGTGAAAAATATGCGTGGAATGTTACCTTTCCGTGGAAGGATAGGGCCCCGTCGCAGACGAGAAGATCTCGTGGATGTTTTTGACGAATTTTTTGCTCCAGATTTTGGGAATAGAGGAATGTCTACGGATATTCAGGAAACTGATGAAGCCTACCTGATGGAAATTGAACTCCCGGGTTATGACAAGGATAATATTGAAATTGAACTTAAAGATAATCTGCTTACCATCACTGCAAAAAAAGATGAAGAATTTGAGGAAGAAAAGCAAAACTATATTCACAAGGAAAGAAAAAGGGGAACTTTCCAGAGGTGTTTTAGCATTGACCAAAACGTTGATCCGGAAATAATCGAAGCTGAGTTTAAAAACGGGATCTTGAACCTAAAATTACCCAAAAAACAAAAGGGAAATGGTGATAGGAGAACAATTGATATTAAATAAAGGCCTGCAGTCCGCAGGCCTTTATTTATGAAGCAGGATTTTCCTTTTTGTAAACAGAAACTATACTTTAAAAGCAAAATTGAAAGGAGGTTTAAGGTGTTTAAAAATGCGATTCAAATAGGGAAGCTGTGGGGAATTCCCCTCAGGCTTCATTATAGTTTTTTGATAATATTGCCTTTTTTGGCCTGGGCTTTTGGGAACAATATCAGGGCACTGGCTGAACTCGCGGGGATTCCTTTAACAAGCCTAGGGGCCAACCCCTATTTTTTAGGGTTCCTGATGGCAATTGCTTTATTTACCAGTGTTGCCCTGCATGAGCTTTCCCATTCTTTAGTTGCTCGGAAAAAAGGAGTCCATATTCATTCTATTAATTTAATGCTTTTCGGGGGAGTAGCTCAGATGGATGAAATTCCCGAAGACCCAAAAGATGAGGCCATGATAGCATTTGCTGGTCCTATTTTAAGCCTTGTCCTGGGCGGAATTTTAATTGGCGGTGCTACCCTTTTTAGGGGAGTTATTGTGGCGGATATGCAGCTAATGTTCCTTTACCTGGGGTGGATGAACCTATTCCTTGCAGTTTTCAATTTAATACCAGCCTTTCCTACCGATGGAGGCCGGGTTTTAAGGGCTATCCTGGCCGGGAGAATGCCTTTTTTACAGGCAACCAAAATTGCCGCTACTATTGGTAAAGGATTCGCTTTTGCTTTCGGGATCCTGGGGCTTTTAACTGCTAACTTTATCCTGGTCTTTATTGCATTTTTTATCTATATTGGGGCCAGTCAGGAGTACCAGACCCTTTTTATTAAAAATACCCTGGAAGGTTTCCGGGTTTCGGATTTAATGACTGAGGATGTGAAAGTTGTTGATGAAGAGACCGTGGTATCTGAATTGGTGGACCGAATGTTTGTTGAGAGGCATTCCGGGTACCCGGTTACAAGAAACGGAGAAGTAATCGGTCTTGTGACCATGGGAGATGTTAGAAGGGTTGAACCAGAGATGCAGTCCCAGACCAGGGTTCGGGAAATCATGTCCTCGAATATAATCAAGGCTGATCCAAATGAGGATATTTACCTGGCTCTCCGCAGAATGTCCCAGGAAGATGTGGGGCGCTTGATGGTTATGAAGGGGGGCCAACTGGTGGGGATAATAACCCGTTCGGACATAATGAAAGGATTCCGACTGAGGGAAATGCAAAGCGGGACTTAAAATTATCTCCAGTAAATATTGAGGGTTGCAAAACGAATCGATAAATGTTAATATGGCGATAAAGGAATATGATGGGGAGTGAGAGTATGGATCAGAAAAAGAAATTGCTCCTTTTTGTTGGTGCCTTTATCGTCATTTATTTTCTTCCAGTGGAAAGTATGCGCTTTCAGGAGGCAACCATAGAGGCTTTTGCCCTGCTCCGTTATTATGCCCGGGAACACGTGCTTTTTTGCCTGATTCCGGCCTTTTTTATAGCCGGGGCGATTGCAAACTTCATTTCCCAGGGAGCAATAATTAAATATTTTGGCCAGAAGGCCAAGAAGTGGGTTTCTTATTCGATTGCTTCAGTTTCAGGAATGGTTCTGGCTGTTTGTTCCTGCACGGTATTACCCTTATTTGCAGGGATTTATCAGCGAGGAGCTGGGATAGGACCCGCAGTTGCTTTTCTCTATTCTGGGCCGGCCATTAATGTGCTGGCGATTATTCTGACGGCCCGGGTCCTGGGCTGGCAGCTCGGTCTGGCCAGAGCCGTGGGAGCTATAGTTTTTGCAATTGTAATCGGTTTATTGATGGCCTTTTTCTTCCGCAGGGAAGACAAAGAGCGTTTGGAAGGTGATTTTGACCTGGAAACTGAAGATGGAAAACCACTGGGGCAAAGAGTTGCTTTCCTTTTCAACCTGGTCTTAATTCTTATTTTTGCCGCCTGGGGCAGGCCCGAAGAGGCCACGGGTTTCTGGTTGTTAATAGCTGAATACAAATGGGTTTTCGCTGGAATTTTGCTTGTAATTTTAGGTACGATGTTGTATAAGTGGTTTGAAAAAGACGAGATGAAATTATGGGTCAGCTCTACCTGGGATTTTGCCCAGCAGATTCTTCCGCTCCTTTTTGCCGGAGTCTTTATCGCGGGATTTTTGATGGGAAGGCCCGAAAGTGAGGCTGGCTTAATTCCTGCCCATTATATTGAGAATTTAGTTGGGGGCAATTCCCTTACCGCAAATATGATTGCCTCAGTAATTGGTGCCTTTATGTATTTTGCGACACTGACAGAGGTTCCTATTCTCCAGGGACTTATTGGTTCAGGAATGGGAAATGGGCCGGCGTTAGCTCTTCTCCTCGCGGGGCCAGCTCTCAGCCTGCCCAATATGCTGGTTATTCACAGTGTTATTGGCACGAAAAAGACCCTGACCTTTGTGGTCCTGGTGGTTACTATGGCCACAATTGCAGGGATGATTTATGGTAATATAGTAATCTAAAGGAGGCTGATACCAGTGAAAATTGAAGTAATGGGTCCCGGCTGTCCCCGTTGCCGCCAGACCAAAGAAGCAGTAGAAAAAGCTTTGAAAAACAAAAATATTTCTGCGCAGGTTGAGCACATCTCGGAGATGAAAGCTTTTTCTCAGAGAGGGGTAATGATGACTCCTGCGGTATTTATTGATGGAGAGAAAAAAATAGAGGGTCGGGTGCCCACAGTTAAAGAAATTGAAGACTGGCTTGATTAAAGGGGCGTAAGCCCCTGTTTTTTATTTAAAGGTCTTTAATATTGTCAAGGACTTCCACCGCCTTTTTATAACCAAGTTCGATCAATTCCCGGGTTTTATTTAAATCCCACATCCCTACTTCCTGGAGATCAGGCACTATTAGATATTTTGCCAGGCTGGCGTCCTCAGTTTCCCGATAGCGGTTGACCATGTACAGGCTCTGGTAGATAACCTCAAAAATATTCCGGGGGGATCTTTCCGGACTGCGGTGGGCATTTACATCAACCGCCAGAACGGTTTCCACCCTGCGTTCAAAAAGGGGAATGGTGGGGATGTTATGCAGGACTCCGCCATCAACGAGTGTTTTATTATTTCGCTGCACGGGAAAAAAGATTCCAGGAATGGCACAACTCCCCCTGATGGCACTCATCAAATCGCCTTCTTCAATAAAGAGAGGGCAGTGATTTTCCAGGTCAACAGCAATAACAATAAGGGGAATTTTAAGATCCGCAAAGGTTTTTCCGCTCAGATAATCACCCAGCATTCGGTCCAAAAACTCGATATCAATTAATCCCAGGCGGGGGAATCTTATCCGGGAATAACGGAAAATTTTCCGCCAGTTCATATTCAGGGCAATTTCCTCCATTTCGCCGGGAGAATAACCTGCACAGTAAAGCCCTCCAACTATGCTTCCGGCACTTGTTCCGGCGATAATGTCCGGTTTAATTTTTCTTTTTTCCAGGTACTTAAGTACGCCAATGTGGGCAATTCCCCGGGCTGCCCCCCCACTTAAAGCCAGACCCAGTTGCATGGTCTTTACCTCCTTTCTTGATACTATTTTGTTTTATCTTAAGAAAATCCTTTTCCAGGTTAGCAAAAACCCCGGGCTTTCCTTTGCAGGGTTATTTCTTCAAGACCAAAATATGTTATAATATACTGGAAAAAATGTGAATTAGTAAAAGGGGGTTTCTCTTTTTGCAGCAAGAACTTTATCAGGAAAGTAAAAGATATGCCTTAAAGAGATTACAGGAAGAGGCAGATTATATTAAAAGCCGGGGACTTTCGACGGTGCTTCATTACCGGAAAGAACACACCCTTACCGTTGTAGGTTTGGTCAGAAAAATTGCGGAAAAGACGGGGGCGGATATGTTAACCTGCGAAGTGGGAGCATGGTTTCATGACCTGGGAAAATGTTACGACTCCCGGCTTTCCCCTGAAGATAATCGGAAGCGACAAAAGAATCACGGCTTATATGGAGCCGAAGAAGCCAGGGAATTCCTCTCCCAAAAAAAAGCCGATCCTGATTTTATTGAAGAAGTTTATATTGCAATAAAGGAACATGTTGGTCTGACCAGAAAAGAAAATAAACCCATGACTCCCCTTTCAGCCGCAGTAATCTGGGATGCTGATAAATTGAGCAAAATTGGCTGGAGTGCGTGGCTTCATTTTCTTGCCTATACCTGCAATAGAGAGAGAGAAGAGCAGAGTCTCCTGGAGCTGTTACATCGGGATGGGTTGGAAACCATGGAAATGATTTTTAGAAATTTAAATACGGAAATCGCCAAAAAGATGGCAGAAAAAAGGCTTGAAAATTATCAAAAAAACCTTTTGCATATGGAAGGCGTTTTACGTGGGGAAATATAAAGAAGAAGAAGGAGGTCTGAAATGTTTTTGAATATAACCTCTCTTGAACTTTTTATGATGCTGGCAATTATTCTGGCTGGCGGACTGCTTTTGGTATTTGTTTATCAGGCTTACAAGGGCCGGGGTCGAGGTGAAGAATTACTGCCTATTGGTATAGTTTTGCTATCGGCTGTAGTTATTATTGATAAGCTTTTTTTCTCCCAACGGGATTTTTTGGACTGGATGACGATAATTGTTTTTGTTATAGGAGCTATTGCTGGAATAAAGATGATTTTAAAACCAAAAGAAAGGAGGAATTGAAATGCCAGCTAACCTTACTCCCCAGTATTATGAAGCAGAAAAGGCATATAAGCAGGCCAAAACCGTAGAAGAGAAAATTTCCGCTCTGCAGGAAATGTTAGCCGTTATTCCCAAACACAAGGGGACCGAAAAGCTGCAGGGGCAGTTAAAAAAGAAATTGTCTAAACTGCGGGAGGAAGGAGAGAAGAAGAGTAAATCCACTTCCACATATAACCCCTATCGAATAGATAAAGAAGGGGCAGGACAGATAATCCTTATTGGATTGCCCAATGTGGGAAAATCATCTGTCCTTGGAGCTCTAAGCAATGCCAGGGTAAATATCGCCGAATTTCCTTTTTCCACTGGCATCCCTCTTGCAGGGATGGTTCCCTATGAAGACGTAAAAATCCAGGTAATTGATACCCCACCTCTTGTTGTTGAAGATGTTCCAGGAGAAATGGTCGGGGCTGTCCAGAGAGCGGAAGCAGTGGTTATTGTAATCAACGCCGGGTCAGGAGAAGCCCTGGACCAGCTGAGTTCAACGGTTGATTTTCTTGAGGAAAAAAGATTGGTCCGAGAAGAAATCCCCGAAGGGGTAAAAGCATTTCGCCGGGAGGACCTGCTGGTTATCGCCAATAAAATTGATCTGCCAGGGGCCCAGGAAAACCTGGGAATAATAGACGAGCTTTATCCCGATTTAAGGATTTTGCCCATTTCTGTTAAAACAGGGAAAGGTTTAGAAGAAGTTCCCCGTGTTTTTTTTGAAATGCTTGATGTAATCAGGATCTACAGCAAGGTACCCGGAAAAGACCCTGATATGGAGGCGCCTTTCGTCCTCCGGCGGGGTGGCACTGTTTTGGAATTTGCTCAGGAAGTGCACAAGGATCTCGCCGATGGACTGGAAAAAGCCCGAATTTGGGGTTCCGCCAAATTTGATGGTCAACCGGTTCCCCGGGACCATGTCCTTGCTGATAAGGATATAGTTGAACTGCATACCTAACCATTGTGGAGATTAAAGAGGGGGAGTTTTTATGTTAAGAACATTAAAAAAAATTGTTCATGGCCAGGATGAACACCTGGAAATCAGATATCATAAAAGATTTTCTACAGTTATCCAGTTCAAAAATGGAATATTAAAAAAAGGCGAGAGAAAAACCCTTGCAGGTGTGGGTATCAGGGCCCTCGTTGATGGCTGCTGGGGTTTTGTCTCCACCTCTGATACTGATGAAGATAGTTTGCGGAAGGCTGCAGAGGAAGCTGTAAAAGCGGCCCGGGAAGCAGCAAATTTAAAAAAAGAAAAAATTAAGGGGCTTGGCGAGGGAGATGCCGGGCAGGGGAAGTTTTACCTTTATCAAAAAGACGAACAGGAACCGGAATTTGGGGAGAAAGTTGTTTCCCTGCAAAAAGCTGACGGTAAGATCCGGGATGCAGGAGAAGATATAATTGGGTCGATGGTTAATTATCACGTTTTCCAGGATACCAAGGTAATTGTGACTTCCAGTGGTGCAGAAGCAGAGATTTTTGATCAAAAAAGTGAAATAGGTATTGTTGCTTTTGGTGCTCAGGACGGAAAACAGGAAATGGCGGTAGTTTCTCACGGGGTTACAGGAGGCTGGAAAGATCTTTTTGCGAGGGAAGCCCTGGATAAAATGACGGAGCGAGTAGTTGAAATTGTAAGGACAAAACTAAAAGCAGGTTATGCCCGGGGTGGTGATTATACCGTTATCCTGGATCCTCGTCTTGTAGGGGTCCTGGCTCATGAAGCCATTGGGCACACGGTTGAGGCGGATTTTGTGCTATCCGGTTCAGTTGTTGCAGATAAAATCGGGGAAAAAGTTGCCAGCGACCTGATTACCCTCATTGATGACGGGACTGAAAAAGGAGTCGGCAAGGTCATTGTTGACGATGAGGGGACTGTTTCCAGGCCAACAGTGATAATCGAAAATGGTGTATTGAAAAATTATCTGCACAGTCGAGAAACAGCTCATATGTTTGCCACAGAACCCAGGGGAAATGCCCGGGCTTATACCTATCGGGATGAGCCTTTGATCCGGATGACCAATACTTTTATTAAACCAGGAAAAGATAAACTGGAGGATATGATTAAGGGAATTGATGATGGTTTTTTACTGGTTGGAATGGATCAGGGGGGCCAGGCGGATGCAACTGGAGAATTTATGTTTGGAGTGCAGGAAGGATACAGGATAAAAAATGGAGAGATAAAAGAACCAGTTAAAGGGATCAATATTTCCGGTCAGGCTTTCGAAGTTCTGAAAAGTGCAGACGCCCTGAGCAGTGAATTTAAACTGGATCTGGGGGCGGGTTACTGCGGGAAAATGCAGCCTGCCAAAGCCGATGCCGGAGGACCATATCTTCGCTGCCGGGTAAAAATTGGGGGGCAGCAGGGAGAGGAGGAACAAGATGAGTAATCGGGACATTTACCTTGAAGCCCTGGAATTTGGGAAAAAAACCGGTGCAGATCATGTAGAGGTGTTTTTTAACAAGAGCAAAACCCTGGAAGTAGTAATTGAAAAAAACGATTTACAGGTTCCCAAAGGGGATAAATACCAGGGGATAGGTGTCAGGATATTTAAAAATGGGAAAATCGGGTTTGCCTCTACCAACCTCTTAACCACGGAGTCAATCCAGGAAACAGTTCGATCTGCCCTTGATCTTGCGGAAAATTCTCCTGCCGACCCCGATCAGGGACTCCCTGAACCCATGCCCTTAAAAGAGGTCGAGGGAATATTTGACCCGAGGGGAGAAAGTGTTGTCCTGGCTGATCTGATAAATAAAGGAAATGAATTCATGGAACAAACCAGGGGGACAGATAGCAGAGTAACAATTGATACAGCTTCTTTTAAAGCGGAAATTATTGAAAGAGCGATTGTAAATACCCGGGGGATACAGGCCGAAGAAAAGAAAACCAAATTTGAAAGTGTGGCCATGGGTTTTGCCCGGGACGGAGAAGATGTTTCCTCTTTCGATTTAGAATATTTGGTTACTCCCGAGTGGGAAAAATTAAAAACCGGAGAAATTGGAGAACGATTGAGGAAAAAAGTTGTGGGGAACCTTGGTGCGGAAACCATTCCTGGATTTAAGGGTAGTGTAATATTGTCCCCATTTGCAGCGGTTATGCTTCTTTTTTCTCCCATTGTTTTTGGGGTTAATGCAGATAATGTGCAGAATGGAATTTCTCCCTGGAGGGAGAAGATGGGCCAAAAAGTTTCTTCCGAATTTCTCTCCATTGAAGATGATGGATCCCTGCCGGGGGAAATTGGATCGAAGATGTTTGACCGGGAGGGGATCTCTCCTCAGCGCTTGGAGGTAATAAGCAATGGGAAATTGAACGCCTGGCTTCACAACTACTATACTGCTTCCAAAGCGGGAGAAAAACCAACAGGACANGCTTCCGGCGGAGACCAGTCTCTTCCTGGTATTGGTCCCAATAATTTTATAATCAAACCCGGCCAGGAAAGTTTGGATGAAATAATTAACTCAATTGACCGGGGTTTAATTGTTACAAGGTATTCCGGCGGTTCTGATCCGGTGAGTGGCGATTTTTCAGGGGTGGTAAAAGGTGGTTATTTAATCGAAAAAGGAAAAGACCTTAAACCGGTTAAAGAAGTAATGATTGCAGGAAACGTTTATAAGCTTCTTCATCAGCTGCTGGCTTTATCCAATGAAACTCAGAGGGTTATGAACTTCAATTCTCCTTATGTTGCGATTGAAGGAGTATCGGTAACCGGGAAATAAGCTGAAATAGGCCCTTTAAACAGGGCCTGTTTTTTTGCAACACATGTTGCAGAGTTTATTAGTGAAAGGAAAAGAAAATGGTTATTAATAAGGTGTAATCTTAATAAATAGGGGAAAGAGTGCTATGTGTCTGCTAAATTTGAATAAACAGCTAAAATTTGCAATCGAAAAATAATGTTGCTATACTAAAGAAGTCTAAAAATAAAAAGGAAATGAATAGAAAAAGGAGGTAAACCTCTTGGAGTTTTTGCGAGAAATTTTGTGGCAGGTTGCCCCAATTCGCTATTTTTTTGAAAATATCTCTAGAATTATTACTTACACACAAAACCATCTTGAATTAACAATGGTTGGGGTTATCCTGGCAATTATTCTCTGGGTAAGTGTGGGAATAATTATTTACCGGTATCCTAAATTGAGCCATGGGGTTTTAGGAATTGCCAGTATTGTTATGTGTATTCCCAGTATTGCCCTTTACGGAATTCTCCTTACCCTTCCGGGTTTTGGCCTGGGCCGAACCAGTGCTTTAACCGCCCTGGTTCTCTATGCAATGCTACCTATTGTCCGGAATGTTTTTGTCGCCCTGCGCAGTGTAGATCCATCTATACTGGATGCGGCAAAAGGAATGGGGATGTCCAAACAGGAGGTTCTCTGGGAAGTGCAGATTCCCAATGCTCTCCCAACTATTTTCGCCGGGGTGCGGGTAGCACTTGTTATGATGGTTGGTATTGCTACTCTGGCCACATATATTGGGGAGCAAAATTTAGGCCGTTTAATTCAACACGGGATTACCAGAACCCATCCAACAATGATCATTGTAGGAGCGGTTGTAGTTTCAATAATTGCTATTGGGATTGACCTTTTAATGGGGCTTTTAGGAAAACATTTAATTTCCAAAGGACTCCAACTTGAAGAGAGTAAATAGAGGGGGGACCAGACAAATATGATCCGGTTAGAGGGAATTGGAAAAGAATTCGGAGATTTTACAGCGGTAAAGGAGCTTTCCCTGGAAATTCCGGAAGGAAAAACCTGTGTAATGGTTGGCCCTTCGGGATGCGGGAAAACCACAACTATGCGTATGGTTAACCGCTTGATTGAGCCCACTCGCGGGACAGTGTATATTGATGACCAGGACTATAAAAAGAAAAAGGTGGAAATTCTACGCCGGGATATCGGTTATGTAATCCAGGAAGTGGGTCTCTTCCCCCACAGAACTATTGCAGAAAATATTTCCACAACACCAAAACTTGCGGGCTGGGATGATAAAAAAATCAAAAAACGGGTAGATGAACTACTGGAGATAGTGGAGCTGAACCCGGAGGAAAATCGGAATAAGTTTCCCCGACAACTCAGTGGTGGACAGCGTCAGCGCGTGGGCCTGGCCCGGGCAATGGCTGCTGACCCTCCGGTAATGCTTATGGATGAGCCCTTTGCCGCAGTTGATCCGATTACTAGGGAAAATCTGCAGAATATGTTCCTTCGTTTACAGCGGAAAATGAAAAAAACAATAATTTTTGTAACTCACGACATCAACGAAGCAATAAAAATGGGAGATCAGATAGCGATTTTAAAAGAAGGCGAACTTGTCCAGGCCGATACTCCAGAAGAGCTGCTTGCTAATCCCAAAAATCAGTTTGTTACTGATTTTATCGGTGTGGATAGGGCGATTAAGATTCTGGACCTGTTTTCAACTGATGAGGTAATGTGGACTGAAGCTCCGGTTATTTCCAAAAAAAATATGCAGGAAGAAGCCCAGAAACTTATTGAAAAGGGAGAAAAAGGCATTCCGGTAATAGTTGAGGACGAGCAGGGAAACAAATTCTGGTTTGATCTTGATGAACTGGAAAGCGGACAGTCCCTGGAAGAAATTATACGTCCCCTTGAAATAACTCTTGAACCTACAAATTCAATTAAGCTTGCCATGGCCAGAATGCTGGAGCACAACAATGATGCAGTTTTAATCATTGGAGATGATGATGAAGAACCCGGAATTTTAACCCTAAAAGGGATCCGCAACTATGTTTACAGAATTTGTGCTTCTGACCCCGGTGAAAAGGTGGAGATTTAAACCATGAGTATTACAATTGCTAACTTTTTTAGTAATTTTGCTGAGATCTATGGTCCGATTTTTTCGGAACGAATTCCTCCCCTTTTAATTCAGCATATTCAACTGGTTTTTCTGGCCACGGGAATTGCAATTTTAATTGGGGTTCCTCTGGGTATTTTCCTAACCCGACCTGCGCTGCGCAAACACAGCCAGAAGGTTCTTAATTTTGTTAACATAGGGCAGGCAGTCCCGGGTTTGGCCCTGATCGCGATATTCCTGCCTATTCTGGGGATAGGTTATATTCCTGCTGTTGTTGCACTGGTTATTTACGGACTCCTGCCAATTGTTCGTAATACAATAGCCGGGCTTGAAGCAGTAGATGATAAAGTTAAAGAAGCCGCCCGGGGAATGGGGATGTATAATAACCAGGTTTTATGGCAAATTGAATTTCCCCTTGCTTTCCCTGTTATTATGGCTGGAATAAAAACTTCTGCGGTAATAACCGTTGGAACTGCAACCCTGGCTGCCCTGATCGGGGGAGGCGGATTGGGAAGATTGATTTTTACTGGGATCTCCCTTTTCCGCCCTGAATTTATTCTTGCCGGTTCAGGTACTGCTGCTGTTTTGGCCATAATAATGGAAAAAGGCTTGAGTTTTTTTGAAAGGGTGGTGGTAAAAGAGCGAATGCCGCTGGACTTCTAAAAGAAGTGCTAACCAGGCAATTAGTTCCAAAAAAATGAGGAGGTTTGATTCTTGAATAAAAAAGTTTTAATTGGAGTAGTTGCAATTCTGGTGTTACTTGGTTTATTTATGGTTTTTTCTCCAGAGGACGATCCTGCAATCACCGTAGCTTCTAAGATGTGGACTGAACAGTTTATTCTAGGAGAGATCTTATACCAGTACCTTGAAGCTGAAGGATATCCCGTTGAAGACCAGATTGGTTTGGGTGAGACAGATATTTTGCGCCCTGCCATTGAGACGGGTGAAATAGATGTTTACTGGGAGTATACAGGAACCGTCCTGGTAACAGTTATGGGTGAAGAAGAAATTAGTGAGTCAGAAAAAGCATATCAAATGGTAAGGGACTGGGATATTGAAGAGAATAATCTGGTCTGGCTGGATTATGCTCCGGCCAATAATACCTATACACTCATGGTCAGGGAAGAATGGGCAGATGAAAGAGGAATTGCAACTATTTCCGAACTGGGGGATTACATGGAAGAGAATCCGGATGAACGAATTCGCCTGGCCTTAAACGAAGATTTCTGGGAGCGCCCCGATGGAATTCCAGGGCTACAGGAACTTTATGGCTTTGAATTTGATGGTGCCCAGGCAAGGTTTATGGCGATTGGTTTGACTTACGGGGCTTTGAATGAGGAAGAAGCAGAAGTAGCGATGGGATTTGCAACAGATGGCCGGATCCCTGCCTTTAATTTCCTCCTGCTTGAAGATGACAAGAGCTTTTTCCCGGCATACAATGTAACCCCGGTAATTCGGGCTGAGATTCTGGAAACCTATGATGGCCTGGAAGAAGCGATTAATCGTATCTCTCCCAGGCTTGATATGGAAACTTTAATGCGACTGAATATGCTGGTAGATGTAGAAGGGCAGGAGCCGGAAGATGTTGCAAGAGACTGGTTGCAGGAAGAGGGATTAATTGATTAAAGAATAAGGGTAGCCTGAAAGGCCGGAAGAAATTTCTTCCGGCCTTGTTTACTTTTCGAAGAGTAAGATGTTAAATCTATTTTGAAGAAAAAACTGAAAATTTCGAATAAAAATTTCGGAAGGAAAATTATTGACAGGGGGTCAGGGGTGTGGCATAATTATATTGTGAAAAAAAGAACGAAGTAAAGAAAATATTTTTTTACTAAGTTTCGTGAAAAAAAACACAAGAGAATGGGGGGGTATTCATGGCAGTAATGGGCAACTTTGTTTTGATGGCTTTGGTTTTGGGGGGATTATTGTTCTTCTCTTTATTAACCGCCTTTGTGAATAATTTCATTTACTTTCCCTTACTTTTTTTTGCTGTTCTTGGGTTCTTGTTTCGTTATGCAAAAGAACTAAAAGAAAAAATCATTCCCAAAATTTCCCGGGAAGATTTATTGCTGATCCTTTGTGTCCTGGGAGGAACTGTGATTACTTTCCTTCTAAATAATCACCTGGAACTGGGAAGTATAATACCTGCAGCGCTGGTGGGATTGGTTGCCGCGCTTTTTGCGGGGAAAAAAGCTGGTCCTATTTACTGTGGTGCCTTTGTGGGGATGGCCTGCCAGGAGGTGAGCGGAACTTTTTATTCCATTCTTCTGGCGGGACTTTTGGCCGGGGGATTATTTGTTTTAAATAAAAATCATTTTAATGGTTTTGGGGGAAAACTTGGGATATTGGCTTTCACAGGGTGTCTCGTAGTATTTTTCCTTCGGGGGGAAGAATTTTCAAGTCTGATTATTGAAGGTTCCCGGTTAAAATGGATGATAGTTTTTTATTCTGTCCTGGGAGCTGTCCTGACCTATTTTGGAAGTTTCAGGTTAAACCAGGGGCCTGTCTTATCTTCTGCCCTTACAGGTTTGGTAGGGGGGATAATTTTACCCTCGATTTTTCCGGAGGTAGGCCTTTTGCTTGCCGGGGCTATGTTCTGCGGAGCTTTTGTGGGGATGTCTTCTCCAGAACGTTTACCCAATGAAGGTTTTATTGTAATAGCGGCCATTTTTGCTGGAATTTTCTTTGTTTACAGTTCCTCTTATCTTGGGGGAACAGGTGGAAAATTAGGGGCAATTGCCTTCATAAGCACTATCGGGGTAAGAGGATTGGCGGATCTATACCTCCAGTTCTGGGTCCCTTACCGGACCAAAGTTGTTTCCCTTCTTTTAAAAAACCTGTAAAAGGATTTCGGGGGTTTTTAGGGAACTAATTGTATAATTGTACACCGTAGGAAAAGATAATTAAAAAGAGGCTTTTTTCTTCCCCCCTTTTTGGAATAGTTTTTCGGGAGGCGGGAGGAACTCTTTTCCCTGTAACCCTGTTTTCTTTTCGAAATTTATTCTTTGCAGGGAGAAAAGATTTTTTGTTGAATGAAAAAAAGAGAGTTCTCCAACAGAAGAAGGAGGTGAAAAGCGCGAAATAGGGCGCTGATTTATGGCAAAAACTATTGAGCAGGAAAACTACCGCGAAAAAGTGGAAGAAATTGTGGCTTTTTTCCCTGAAAAAAAAGGAGCATTAATACCAGCCCTACAGGCGATCCAAAAGGAATTTGGTTACCTGCCACGTCCCGCTCTGGAGGTTCTTTCAGGATCCTTGCGAATGCCTCTGAGCACAATTTTTGGAGTGGCTACTTTTTATGCCCAGTTTCATTTGCAGCCCAGAGGTAAACATATTGTCCGGGTTTGTATGGGCACTGCCTGCCACGTTCGAGGAGGCCAAAAACTTCTGGCGACCCTGGAAAATGAACTTGGAGTTGAGGCAGGGGGAACCACTGAAGATCTGAATTTCACCCTGGAGGAAGTAGCCTGTATTGGAGCGTGTGGTCTTGCTCCAGCAGTTATGGTAGACGATGAAACATACGGCAGATTGACCTCTGACAAATTAACCGAAGTCCTTGACCAGTACCGGAAGGGAAAGGAGGGATAAAGGGAAATGAAAACTCGAGTTTTAGTAGGAATGGGGACCTGTGGAATTGCTGCAGGGGCAAGAAAAGTTATGGAAGCTCTTGAAAAAGGCCTGCAAGGGGTAGAAGGAGTCGAACTTTTGCCTACTGGCTGTGTGGGCTTATGTGAAAAAGAGGTAGTTGCTGAAATACAAAAAAATGGGGAAAAAACCATTTATGGTGACCTTACCCCGGAAAAAGTGGAGAGATTGATAGAGGAAGTAGTTTTAAAGGGTAATATAATTGAGGACTGGATTGCTGCCCGCCCCGAAGAACCCATCCTGGCCAAACAGGAGCGCATTGTTCTGGAGAATTGTGGGCATATTAACCCGGAAAATATAGATGAATACCTGGAAAAAGGTGGTTATAAAGGGTTGGAAAAAGCTCTAAAGGATATGACCCCGGACCAGGTTGTGGAGGAAGTAAAAACTTCGGGGTTAAGAGGGCGTGGTGGAGGAGGTTTTCCCGCCGGCCTGAAATGGCAGTTTGCCAGCCAGGCCCCTGGAGATAAAAAATATGTTGTTTGTAATGCTGACGAAGGAGATCCAGGAGCATTTATGGACAGGAGCATAAAAGAGGGAGATCCTCATGCTCTCCTGGAGGGAATGCTTATTTGTGGTTATGCCATAGGCAGTGACGAAGGATATATTTATGTCCGGGCGGAATATCCCCTGGCCATTAAACGAATAAAGGTTGCAATGAAACAGGCCGAAGAACGAGGTTATTTAGGAGAAAATATCCTGGAAACAGATTATAACTTCCGGATAAAAATAAAAGAAGGCGCTGGAGCGTTTGTCTGCGGGGAAGAAACCGCCCTGCTTGCATCAATTGAAGGGAGAATGGGACGTCCCCGCCCCAGACCGCCTTATCCGGCCACAAAAGGCCTTTGGAATAAACCGACCAATATTAATAATGTGGAGACCTATGCAAATATTCCTCGAATTATCAGGCGAGGTGGCGAAAAGTTCGCTCAAATAGGAACAGAGAAAAGTACGGGCACCAAGGTTTTTGCCCTAACGGGCAAAATTAATAATACAGGTTTGATTGAAGTTCCCATGGGGATTTCAATTAGAGAGATTATTTACGACATTGGGGGAGGCATTCCCGAGGGAAGAAAGTTTAAAGCTGTACAAATAGGAGGACCATCAGGAGGCTGTATTCCTGCCCACCTGTTGGATCTGCCCATTGATTACGATTCTCTGGTAGAATCAGGGGCAATTATGGGCTCAGGTGGTCTTGTAACAATGGATGAGGAGACCTGCATGGTTGATGTAGCCTGGTTTTTCCTTAATTTCACCCAGAAGGAATCATGTGGAAAATGCACTCCCTGCAGGGAAGGTACCAAACGAATGCTGGAAATCCTGGAGAGGATAAAAGCTGGGAAGGGGAAGAATGAGGACATTGAAAGGTTAAAATTTCTTGGCCGCAACATTGTGGATACTTCTCTTTGCGGACTTGGACAAACTGCTCCCAACCCGGTTTTGAGTACTCTCCGCTTCTTTGAAGACGAATATCGGGCCCATATTGAAGAACAACGTTGTCCCGCCGGAGTTTGTGCTGATTTACTGCGGTATGTAATTGTTCAGGAAGATTGCAAGCGCTGTTCAATATGTGTAAAAGTTTGCCCGGTGAATGCAATTAGCGGTAAACCAAAAGAAAAGCACCTTATTGACCAAGAAATTTGCACCAAGTGCAATGCGTGCCTGGAAAAATGTCCTTTTGACGCCATAGTTAAAAAGTAGAGAGGGGGGAGATAAATGGCGGAAATCAGCGTTAAGATCAATGGGCAGGAAGTACAAATTGAAAAAGGAAAAACATTGCTTCAGGCTTGTGAAGAACTTGGTATAGATGTTCCAACACTGTGTTATCATCCGCGGGTTGCAATTGAAGGAGCCTGCAGACTTTGCATGGTTGAGGACAAGAAATCAGGACAATTGATTGCTTCCTGTACTCTGGAAGCAGATGATGGGATGGAAATAGAGACGGAATCCCCCCGGGTTGTTGAAGCCCGAAAACTGGTTTTGGATTTGCTCCTAGCCTCTCATGATGTTGATTGTTTTGCCTGTGAGAGAAATGGAGATTGCCGGCTTCAGGATTACTCCTACCGTTATGGAATTGAAAGAACGGCTTTTCCGGGAGAGCGGAGGGAGTTCCCTATTGATAACCAGAACCCTTTCTTTGAAAGGGATTATAACCGTTGTATCCAGTGCGGATTGTGTGTAAGGGCCTGTCACGAGATTCCCCAGGCCGGGGCCATTGATTTTGCCAACCGGGGTTTTTCCTCTGAGATAGCAACACCTTTCAATGTTCCCCTGGAGGATTCGACCTGTGTTTTTTGCGGGATGTGTGTGGAATTATGCCCGGTTGGTGCCCTGGTGCCCCGTTTGGACCGTTTCACCGGTAGGCCCTGGGAGATAGAAAAAGTAAGAACCACCTGTGCTTACTGTGGCGTGGGTTGTCAGATTGAATTGAATGTTAACGAGGACCGGGTTGTAGGGATCAGTGGCTATGGGGAAAGCGAACCCAATTATGGGGATTTATGTGTTAAAGGTAAATTCGGCTGGGACTATATTCACCACCCCGAAAGACTAACCGCTCCCTTGGTCCGGAAGGAAGGCAAGCTTGTTCCAACCAGCTGGGAGGAAGCCCTCGATTATACCGCCCGAAAATTTAAGGAAATTAAGGAGGAACACGGTGGAGATGCTCTGGGAGGATTGACTTCAGCCAAGTGTACCAACGAAGAAAACTATCTTTTCCAGAAATTTGTTCGCGCTGCACTGGCAACCCATAATGTTGACCACTGTGCTCGCCTATGACACTCTGCTACAGTAGCCGGTCTGGCTACAGCATTTGGTAGTGGAGCAATGACTAACTCTGTTGCGGAAATTGAAAAGGCTCCAGTTATCTTCATCATTGGATCCAACACTACAGAAGCCCATCCTGTAATTAGTTACCGGGTTAAAAAGGCCGCCCGGGAAGGCAGCAAGATTATTGTCGCCGATCCAAGACGGATTGAACTGGCTGAATATGCTGATATCTGGATGCAGCACCGACCCGGGACCGACGTAGCCCTGCTGAACGGGCTGATCCACATTATTTTGAAGGAAAACCTTTGGGATCGAAAATTTGTAGAGGAACGAACCGAGGGTTTTTCGGAATTAGAAAAAGCCGTTTCTAAATTTACTCCGGAATTAGTAAGCCAAATTACTGGTGTTCCAACAGAGCAATTAACAGAAGCTGCCCGCATTTATTCCACCGCTGACGCAGCTTCAATTCTCTACGCCATGGGGATCACCCAGCACGTTTCTGGGACCGATAATGTTCTGACTCTGGCCAATCTGGCCATGCTGACCGGAAATTTGGGTAAACCGAATGCAGGTGTAAACCCGCTTCGAGGACAGAACAATGTCCAGGGAGCCTGTGATATGGGTGGATTACCCAATGTGTATCCGGGTTATCAAAAAGTTGATGACCCCGCAGTCGCAGCAAAATTTGCCGAAAGCTGGGGAAATGTACCCGGAAATGAACCGGGCCTTACCATGATGGAAATGATGGAAGCGGCTGAAAAGGGAGATATTAAAGCACTGTATATTATGGGTGAAAACCCGGTGCTGAGCGAGCCGGATAGTACCCACAGTAAGGAAAATCTTTCTGCTCTTGATTTCCTTGTTGTGCAAGATATTTTCCTCAGCGAAACTGCGGAACTGGCTGATGTGGTTTTACCGGGTGTTTCGTTCGCCGAGAAGGAAGGAACTTTTACCAATACCGAACGAAGGGTTCAAAGGGTAAGGCAGGGAATCCGGCCTCTGGAAGGAGCCATGGGTGACTGGAAAATTACCCTGGAACTGGCCAAACGAATGGGGTATGACTGGAAGTACAATTCCCCTGAAGAAATATTTAATGAGATGGCAGCTTTAACACCTTCATATGCTGGTATTGATTATGACCGGATTGAAAAACAAGGCCTGCAGTGGCCCTGTCCCGACAAAAATCACCCGGGAACAAGGTACCTGCATCAAGGGAAATTCCCCAGGGGGAAAGGAAAGTTCCACGGGATAGACTTTATTCCGCCCGCGGAACTTCCTGACGAAGAATATCCCTTCCTGCTCACCACCGGCCGCAAACTAACCCACTACCACACGGGAACCTTGAGTCGGAGAAGTTCAGGTCTTTCCACCATAGATCCCGAAGAAATGGTGGAGATCAATCCCAAAGATGCAGAAGCACTCGGACTGGAGGAGGGGGATAAAATGTTAATTGCCTCCCGCCGGGGAGAGGTGACAGCTCGGGCCAAACCAACCGAAAGAGTTCCGGAAAAAATGATCTTTATGACCTTCCATTTCAGTGAATCTGCTGCAAATGTTCTTACCAACCCTGTATTGGATCCTGTAGCTAAAATACCGGAGTTTAAGGTTTGTGGTGTAAAAATAAAAAAAGATGAATAAAAAAAGGAGGGGATTTATCCCCTCCTTTTTTGCAGGTTAAAAACTTTTAGAGTAGAAAAAGAATAGAGAGAAAAAGGTAAATCCAAGAGCATTGTTTTCTTTAAGTCGTTAAAGGTCTCTTTAGATGAATTGGAATTTAGTTTCGTTGTTTTTCTGGCAAAATACTCGGATTAAGGAGAAATTTAAACGAATTAAATAACGGGAATAAGTTTCTTGTTGCAGTATTGATTTATTTGCAATAAAATAGTAAGAGGACTGTTGTGGCTAACGGAGGTTTTACTTATGTTTTTTTCCAAGGATGTCCTGGGAATGACAATAATTTTATATATTTTCTGGCTCCTTATTTCCTGGAGTTTACACTGGGTTAACCTTTTGCTGGGCTTTACCTTTGCTTTTTTTGTGGCCATCTTTATGGCCCCGGAAATCATAAAAAAAGAGGAAAGGCCGCCGTTTATTGCCCGAGGATTTTTTTTCCTGCGGTTTGTGTTTATTTTAATAAGGGAGATAATCAAAGCCAACATCCAGGTTGTGCAGATTGTCCTCAGTCCCAAACTCAATATAACCCCCCAGTTTGTTGAAGTTAAGCAGGTCATGAGGTACCCGGTAACCCAGGTTTTGTGGGGCAACTCCATCACGCTAACACCGGGGACTTTAACCATAGATGTTGACGATAAAAAAATCCTGATTCATTTTTTAACCGGGGACCTTGTTTCTCACTTCCCCGATAACCCCGTTGGTAAAGCACTGGTCGAATTCGAGGGGAGATCAAAATGATTGAAACTGCCTTTTTGGTGGCTGCTATTCTCCTGATGGTGAATGTTATATTTTGCCTTTATCGGGCAGCAGTTGGTCCTACTCCGGGAGACCGGGTTGTCGCTATTAATATGATTACAAGTAAGACCATTGCGGTTATGGCCCTGGTTTCTTTTATGTACCATGAAGAACTGTTTCTTGATGTTGCAATTACTTATACCCTGATCGGTTATACAGCGACCATTTGTGTGGCTAAATACCTGGAATTGAAGAGGTTATAGGAGGAGCAAGAAATGCGGGAAATAATTGTAATGCTGTTTTTATTCACCGGTGTCTTCTTTTTTACAGTGGGAACAATCGGGGTTTTGCGCCTTCCCGATGTTTTTTGCCGCCTCCATGCCAATACAAAAAGTGATACCCTTGGTGTTGGTTTGGTCCTTTCTTCTTTAGTGCTTTATGAAGGACTTTCTTCAGCGGGAGTTAAAATAGTATTTATGATAATTTTTATCTTGATAACCAACCCCACTGCAGGCCATATTATTGCCCGAGCTTCTTATGATACAATTGTGGATTGGACCGGGCAGCTGGCCCGGCAAAAGGGTGGTGAGGAATAGTGGCGATCTTAGATCTCCTTTTATTGAGTATTCTTGTTCTCTGTGCTTTGGCCGCGGTTCGAACCCGGGATCTTCTTGGGGCAGTAATAATATATGCCGCTTATAGTCTTTTGATGGCAATTATCTGGCTACAACTGGGCTCACCTGATGTTGCGATTACGGAGGCTGCACTGGGAGCTGGAGTTACTACCATACTTATGATTGCCACCATTAGTAAGACGGGGAGGTATGAATGATGCGTCAAATTATCCCTTTTTTCTTAACCCTGGTCCTGGGAGCTGCTCTGCTACTGGTGGTCGCCGAAATGCCTCCGTTTGGGGATATAAATAACCCCGCTCATAATGTAGTTAGCGAACGCTACCTGAATCAGGGAGTTCGGGAAACCGGAGCACAGAATATTGTCACTGCTATAATCACGGACTACCGTGCCTATGATACTCTGGGAGAGGTCACGGTTTTGTTTGCTGCTATTGCTGCAGTGCTTACTGTTTTAAACAGGTTGCGCTTGGGAGTAATCTGTCCTGAAGACAGGGAAAGGGGACTGACAGATGAGGATGCAGGAGATCCTGATACTGAAGATAGTTGTTAGATTTGTTATTCCCTTTATCCAGGTCTATGGATTTTATGTAATTACTGCTGGACATCTTAGTCCTGGTGGTGGTTTTGCCGGGGGAACAATTGTTGCTGCCAGCATGGTTTTATATGCCCTGACTTTTGATGCTTCCCAGGGTCTTGAAAAACTCTCCCATGAAAGAGCATCCCTGTTTGAGAGTCTGGGAGCTATCTGGTATGTTGCCCTTGGTTTTTTGGGAATCCTTGTCGGAGGTAATTTCCTTACAAATGGGCAGATTGGAATTCCTCTTGGCACACCGGGCTACCTGATAAGTGGGGGTTTGATTCCCCTTCTTTCTTTTGGGATTGGAATAAAAGTCGCAGTTACCGTTGTCAGCCTTTATTATTCGCTGGTTGAGGAGGATTAGTTATGGCCGAAGCCCTTGCAGCCCTGGGCCAGAATTATTTCTTTTATTATGCTCTTATTCTTTTTATGGTTGGATTTTATACCACACTGAGCCATTCAAATATTTTAAAAAAAATCATTGGGATCAATATAATGGAAACCTCAATATTCCTATTTTTTGTTGCCCTTGGTTATGTTGAGGGTGGGCAGGCTCCAATAATGGGTAGAGGAGCCGAAGGAGGGCCTTATATGAATCCCCTGCCCTCGGCCTTGATTCTTACTGGAATTGTTGTATCGGTAAGTATTACGGCTTTTGCCCTGGCTTTGATGGTTAAACTTTATCATTTTTATGGAACCCTTGACGCTGATGAAATTGTTATGCTGCGAGGAGAAAGACAATGATATATCAGCTACCTGTTCTAATTGTGGTCCAACTTCTTTTGGGTTCTTTTCTTATGCCCATTGTGGGGAGGATTCGCAATCAGCTAATCCCCCATATTTCGCTGTTTTTAATGGGTCTCGCCAATGTTTTCTCTATAATTTTACTTTTCCGGGTTGTCCGGGAAGGAAACATTCACTACCACCTTGGAAACTGGGCACCTCCCTGGGGCATTGAAATTGTTGCAGACCTTTTAGGTGCCTACATGGCAGTTATTATTACGGGAATAAGCTTTTTGGTCCTGGTTTTTGCCTGGCGGGATATTCAGAGAGAAATAAATTACGCCCTCAGGGGCTGGTTTTATACCCTGGTCCTACTGATTTCCGGGGCAATGGTAGGAATGGTTTTAACCAATGATTTGTTCAATCTTTATGTTATGGTTGAAATCGTATCCCTTTGTGGTCCCGCCCTTGTGGCTATCCGGAACAACCGGCTTGCTGTGGAAGCAGGCTTTAAATATCTGGTAATGATTGCTCTTGGTTCGGGCCCGATTCTTTTCGGGATTGCTCTAATTTATATGATTACCGGCCATTTGAACATGACTTTCGCCGGCCAGGAAGTATTAAATGTAATTCATGAATATCCCAGAGTTGCTCTTTTAGCCCAGGCCTTTTTCATCGTAGGTTTTGGGGTTAAGGCGGCCCTTTTTCCCCTGCATGTCTGGCTCCCAGATGCTTATACTTCCGCACCTTCCCCCTCAAGTGCTCTTCTGGCCGGACTTGCGGCAAAAGTATATATAGTTGGTTTGACCCGGGTCCTTTTCAATCTTTATGGAATTGACGTACTTGCTACCACACCGCTTTTTACCATTCTCAAAGTAATGGCGGTGGCAGGGATTATCATGGGTTCAATAATGGCTCTAAACCAGAAAGATATAAAAAGGCTGGTGGCCTATTCAAGTGTTGCTCAAATTGGGTACATATTCCTGGGGCTTAGCCTGGCTACAGGGTTTAGTGTAACCGGGGCTATTCTCCACATTTTGAATCATGCCTTAATAAAGTCAATGATGTTTCTCTGCTGTGGAGTAATTATTTACCAGAAAAAAACCAGCAATGTGGATGAACTGGGCGGAGTGGGGAAGGAATTTCCCATAACCATGATTTGCTTTGGTATTGGTGCTTTTGCCATGGTTGGTATTCCCATGCTCAATGGTTTCATTAGCAAATGGTATATCAGCCTGGGAGCCCTGGAATATGGGGGTCTGGCTGGTTTAATGTATTTGCTTGTGATTATTATCAGCAGCCTTTTAAATGGTCTTTATTATCTACCGGTATTAATTAAAGCCTTTTTGGGTGGGGATTCCCAAAAAGAAACTGTTTTTGATAAAGCACCAATTACTTTGATCTTGCCAATTGTAATTTTGGCTGCAGGTATAATTATTCTGGGGTTATTACCCTTTGTTCCGCTGCAAATTGCTGCAGACGCGGCCCAGCACTTGTTGGGCCAGTAAAAAACACTATGAATTAACAGGAGGAGGCAACCGGGATGGTACAGGGAGTAGAAACGCATTCGCATTTACCGGGATTGGTCGTATTAATTCCAATAATTTTTACTGCATTGGTAGGGATTTTCCAGAAAAGGTCATTTTTGCTCCGCAACTGGCTTTTTATTAGCGGCGCGGCAATTACCTTTGCTGGAATGGCTTTGATGGGCTATTATGTCCTGCAGGGAAGAATACTGGTTATCAACTATCTTGTGGCCATGTTTCCGTTTACCATTACATTCAGAGTGGATACCCTAAGTTTTCTTATTGGGGTTGTTGCTGCAGGAGTATGGCTATTGGCTTCAATATATTGCTTGCAGTACATGAAAGATGACCATGCTCCCAACCGTTATTTCCCGGTTCATATTTTTACCCTGGCTGGTTCGCTAGGGGTATTTCTTGCGGGGAACCTCTATACTTTTTTCCTCTTTTATGAGGTAATGGCTTTTTCCGGTTACTTATTTGTTATCCATGCTGAAACTCCAGAAGCTTTTAAAGCTGGATCCAGGTACCTGATGGTAACCATCCTGAGTGGTATCCTGGTTTTCACTGGGGTTATTATTACCTATCAGCTGGCAGGAACTCTTGACCTGGGTTCTTTAGGAATCATTCCCGAGGCCAATGTTGTCTCCCTGATCGCCTTTGTGGCTTTTATAATTGGTTTTGGTTTTAAGGCGGGTCTTTTTCCGCTGCATACCTGGTTGCCTGCTGCTCACCCGGTTGCGCCGTCTCCAGCGAGTGCTTTGCTTTCTGGGATTTTGATCAAAACTGGAGCTTACGGAATAATCCGGGTAACCTATAACGTTTACGGGATCGAGATGATGCGGGATACTGGCTGGCCCACTATTCTGCTGATTTTCGCTGCGATTACCACTCTTTACGGATCCATGGCTGCTCTGGTTCAGGATAATCTTAAAAGACGTCTCGCTTATTCAAGTATCAGTCAGATCGGATATATACTTATGGGGGGAGCCCTTCTTACCGAGCGTGGCCTGGCTGGTGATGTTTTTCACATTGTCAGTCATGCGACAATCAAAAGCACCTTGTTTTTAACTGCAGGGGCAATTATTACCAAGACGGGGATTAAATATGTAAGCCAGATGGCAGGAGTGGGGCGAAAAATGCCCTATACCATGGGGGCTTTTACCCTTGCTGCACTGGCTATGATCGGGATTCCACCTTTAAATGGTTTTGTTAGTAAATGGGCCCTGGCCCTGGGTGCTTTAGATGCTGGCCAGCCAGGCTATGCGGTTGTTCTTTTAATCAGTAGTATGTTGAACGCCCTGTACTATTTACCAATTGTAATTCTTGCTTATTTCCGCAAACCGGAAGAAGGGACAGTTCTTTATGGAGATATGTTGCGTTACGATGAAGCCAGGGCGAGTATGCTTGTGCCAATTTTAATTCTGGCTCTGAGTTTGGTCATATTCAATATCCTACCTGTTAACCTGCCACTGGTTCTGGCCGAATTCTCCGCACGGGCCCTTTTCCAGCACTAGGAAGGATGTAGATATAATGGTTAATGCAATCGGGCCGAGCATGCAAAACGCGTTGCTTGTAACCGCGATATTTGCTCCCCTTCTGGCCGCTGGAGCCCTGTTTAAAGTAAGGGTTTTTAAAACGGCACACAAAATTGCTCTTGTGGCAATTGGGCTTGCTGTTGGGGCGTTAGTTGCTGTTGTTGGGGAGCCGATAGAATTTATCTGGGAAGGTTTCCTCGGGGTAAGATTTGTCCTTGCTCCTGATTACATGGGGATTTTCCTTGCCATTATGGCCCTTGTTTTATGGTTTCTTTATACTCTTTTTAGCCTTGATTTTATGCAGAGAAGCCATAATTCAATTCGTTTTCTTTTCTTTTCCCTGCTTTCCCTGACTGGAACCCTTGGTGTTTTTCTTGCAGGGGATCTTTTTACAATGTTTGTCTTCTTTGAATTTATGGCCTTTGCCTCTTTTCCCCTGGTTATCCATGAGGAGACTGAAGAGGCTCACCGGGCGGGCAAACAGTACCTTTATATTGGAGTGCTGGGAGGCCTGACTATTTTGCTGGGCCTTTTTCTGCTGTACCATCGCCTGGGAACTCTTGTATACAGTGAACTGGGAGGAGCACTGGCTGGTGGGTCCCCGGTGGATATAATAATTATCGCTGGTATGCTGCTCGGGTTTGCCATAAAGGCGGGCCTGGTTCCAGTCCACTTCTGGGTACCCCAGGGTTATGTTGCCGCCCCGGCACCTGGTAGCGCAATCCTTTCTGCCGTTCTTAAAAAATGTGGAGTTTTTGGGATTATCCGTTTGCTCTTTTTAATGGCTCCGATGTTAACTTTCGGGCAGGTAATACTTGGTTTTGGTTTATTAACAATGGTTTTGGGATCGCTACTGGCCTTTTTTGAGCATAACGGGAAAAGAATACTTGCTTACAGCAGTGTAAGCCAGGCGGGTTATATTATGGTAGGGCTCGGCGGAGGCGCGATAATGGCTGAAACTGGAGTAATGGGAGGTCTTGGTTCTTTTTTCCACGTTCTCAACCATGCTCTCTTCAAAGGAAGCCTATTTTTAGCTTTGGGTTATACTTTTCTGCGAACCCGGGAATTCAATATTTATCGCCTGGGTAACCTCTGGAAGAAGATGCCCTTTACAACCATTTTAGCAGTTGTTTCTGCAGCCGGGCTAATGGGATTACCTCTTTTTAACGGTTATCCCAGCAAAACAATGATTCACCACGCCATTACTTTCGCCGAAAGTGAAACTCAAATGGCGATATACGGATATGCTGAAACCCTTTTTAATATTGGTGCCGCAGGGACCACTGCTTATTGCATCAAGCTGATTTATAATGTTTTCTTCGCTCCCCGGGAGCCTGAGTTTACAGGGGAAAAAGAAAAACCCCTGGTTCAGGGGATATTTATGGTTTTAATTGTAGCCATGCTTTTTATCGGGCTGTTTCCAACTCTGACCATGGAAACCATTATTTTCCCCGCTGCAGGTGCTTTTTTCCTGGACCCTGATTTTGTTGATTATAAATTAGGTGGGTACAATTTTTTCAATGCTTATGATCTGCGGGGGGCTTTTAAAATTCTTTTAATTGGTCTGGGGTTAACCGCTATCAACCTTGTTTTGGTCAAAAAACGAATAGACCTTCCCCGCTGGTTATCAATTGAAAGGCTTGTTTTGAATCCTTTAATTAAGGCTTTAGGGGCAATTCTTGGTGCTTCATATTATTTTATTAATAATCGGCTAATGGGTTTTGGGACTGGTCTCGTAGAAGGCTATAAAAAAGGACTTCCCTTTATTACCCACCTGGATGGCTATGTTGATGAAATAGGAAAGAGAACAGATGATCTTTTTGCCGGATTTGTTTTCAAGACCTCGGGTAGCCATGACCAGAGAAAGCTGATCAATCTGATTTTAGATTATGGAAAGGAAGAAAAAGAAGAAGCTGAGCTGCATGGGTTCTGGAATTGGTTAACGGGTGAAGGAATTTTACAACCAGTTGATAAAGAGAATGTTGATTCCCCCGATTTTATTGGAAGTGTTGAAGATTTCAGCAAAAGAATTCAGGAAATGATGGAAAAAGAAGAGTTGACGGAAAAAGAGAAAAATCGCGTAGAAAGACTTTTTGCCCGGCTTATGGCTTTAGAAGAAAAGGGCATTTCCCCAAAAAGTATGGAGGAGAAAAGTTATCCTCATTTGCGGATTATCCAGCGAATGGAAGAGATATTCCAGTACCTTACGGGGAATATACAAACTGTTGACGGGTTGGAAAAAGACCAGGAAAAAGCCCGGGGAGACAAGAAAAAAATCGAAAAAAAGAAGGAAGCTCTGGATTCCGGCTGGGGCAAGTGGAGCGTGTTGAACCTTAATTTTGACATGATTATCCTTGCTGTTACTCTGGTAATTGCGGTTATATTGCTGGTATTTTTTGCCCAGATTTAAAAACCGGGGAGGCGAAATGAATATTAAACATTTTATTGTGAATGTTGAAGCAGTAATTTCCCGTGGGGACAAGTGGTTGATAATTAAACGGAGTGAAAAGGAAGACCACGCACCTGGAGCCCTTGCTCTGGTGGGGGGGAAGGTAGAGGTTGACAAAGGAAATGTTATCGAAGATGTTTTAGAAAAAACTCTACACCGGGAGATTGAAGAAGAAGTCGGTATTGAGATAGAAAAAGATCTAGAGTATGTGGAAAGTAAATTTTTTGTCGCCGATGACAATCAGCCTGTTGTTGACCTTGTTTTTTTATGTCAATATAAAAGCGGTGAGGCAACTCCCGCAGACCCAGAGGAAGTTGCTGATGTATTCTGGAAAACCGAAGATGAGATCTTGGCAGATCCCAATACACCAGAATATTTAAAAAGGAGTTTGCAGAAAGCTTGGGAAGTAAAAAATGAAATGGATCCAGGATTAAATTCCTGACTCCCCAGGGGGATTGGATTCTCCTGGGAATAAAAAAAGCTCCCGTATGAGGGAGCTTTGTTTTAAGTGGTGCCGAAGGTGGGATTCGAACCCACACGAAGGTAACTTCACACGACCCTGAATCGTGCGCGTCTGCCAATTCCGCCACT
>SL_8KL_010_SEDDRAFT_10000606_pt1 | contig 31469 bp, 31 predicted proteins | sample SodLakKL_010_SED_4_FD_11160 | JGI IMG/M metagenome (IMG submission 11160)
TATGCATAACAATAAAATAATATATTTTTTGCCTTCCATAGGTTAGCACCAGCCTTATCTTAAAATATTTATCTTTAAAAAAATTATAACATAAGGGAAAAAATTATGACATATTTGTAATAAATAATCCCTTCGCCTTTTTATTTGTGGGAAGGGATTATTTATGTATTATCAGTTAAAGTAATTCATGGGATTTATCCTTGATCCATTCTCCCTGACCTCAAAGTGAAGGTGAGGGCCGGTACTGGATCCGGTAGAACCTACTGTAGCAATAGGCTGCCCCCGGGATACCTCCTGCCCTACGCTAACCAAAATTGAATGAGCATGTGCATATACGGTAGCCATGCCCCCTCCATGGTCAATAATTACCATTCTCCCGTAACCATGGCTTAACGAACCGTTGATACCGGCATAAATTACTGTTCCTCTCTCCGCAGCCTTAATGTTTACCGGGTTGCCATTGTAGGAAGAACTACCGGGCCAGCGGGAGTGGTTTATCCCAATATCAACTCCTCCATGAAAAGAACTTGCCTGCCTGGTTATAGGGTGCACCCTGTAACCATAACCCGAAGTTATCCAGTTAGTACCGTACTCAGGTAAAGGCCAGTAAATTTCTCCGTCGATTTGTGCGCTCTTTCTCCTCTGTTCTTCCTGCAGCTTTTCAATTATCTCTTCAATTTCTTTAGATTGCTCCTCTAATTCTTTGATAGCTTTTTCTTGAGCCTCTATCTCTGCCCGAACAGCTGCTAAAAGCTGGGATCTTTCCTGAGACTGTCTTTCTATCTGATCTTTTTTATCTACCTGCGCCCGTCTTAAAGCCACTAAACCATCTCTTTGTTTTTCAAGTTCTATCTTCTGTAATTCTATCTGGTCTCTTTCATATTTAATATCGCTTAAAAGCTCAATATCCTGATCTAAAATGGTCCTTAAGTAATTAAATCGCGTAATAAAATCACTATAATCAGTAGAATTGAACAGAACTTCAACATAGCTGATGGTNCCATTTTCATAAATAGCCCTNATCCTGGTTTTTACCATTTCNTCTTGCTCTTCCAGGTTTTCTTCAGCTTCCGCCAGNTCTTCTTCCGTAAGAGATATTCTNTCTTCNGTATCGTCTATATCATCTCTAATTTTACTTAGCTCCTTCTGNGCCTCTCTCAGTTNGGCTTCTATCTCCCTTACCTGTCCCAGCAGATATTCTTCTTTGGATTTACTATCCTCCANNTCACTTTCCCGGATACTTATTTCATCTTCGACGCCATCCANCTCGNCTCTCTTTTGGTCAATAGTCTGAGAATAAGCAGGTACGATAAATAAAAAACATAACATNACCACAAAAATNGTTCTCAAAATTGAATACTTTTCTGCTTTTTTCAAGGTTTTCCCTCCAAAGCTCCTAAACTCTTAAAAATTTTCTTAATGAAAAACTGCTGCCCAGTATGCCTAGACCAATCCCCAGCAAGGATAAAGTCTTTACCAGTTGATTTAAAACCAGAGACGGGGGTACCATGGGTAAAAAAGGTATATTTAAATAAACCCACTCCACTACATACTGATAGCTAACATAAAGTCCTATCAAAGGCAGTAGAGAACCAATCAGCCCCAACATTAACCCTTCAATTACAAAAGGCCAACGAATGAACCAATCGGTAGCACCCACTGCTTTCATAATCATTATTTCCTGCCTCCTGGAAAAAACAGCCAATTTAATGGTGTTAGCAATAAGAAACATGGCTGAGATACCCAGGGCCGTCATAAAAGCAAGTCCCACCCAGTTAATAATGCTGGTTACTGTAAAAAGCCTGTCCACTACTTCGCTGCCATACTCTACCCGGTCAATACCCGGTAACATTTTCATCTGCCTGGCAAGATTAGAAACATCTTCCGGAACCTGGCTCTTCACTTCAAAGGAACTCCTCAAGGGATTGTTCTCCCCGTCTTCGTACCCTTCCAGAAGATAACCCTGCTCTCCCAGTTGATCTTTAAGTCGCTTAAACGCTTCTTCCTGGGATACATACTTAACTTCCTGCGCCTCAGACATATTAATAATCTCAACCCTGAGATCATTTAGCTCCGACCTGGTGACACTTTCGTCTACAAAAGCAATAACTTCAATCTGAGACTTTATGTCTTCAGAAAGAAAATTCAAGTTGTGATTAAGGAGCATAAAACTTCCCAGTAGAAACAAAGTGATCACAACTACCCCAATAGAAGCCAAACTCATCCAACCGTTGCGGTAAATACTTTTAAAAGCCTCTCCTATAAAGTAAATACAGGTCCTAGGTCTCATGCCGATATACTCCCTTCAGCTCGTCCCTGGTCATTATTCCTCCTTCAATTTCTATTACTCTTTTACGCAAACGATCCACTATCTCCTTATCATGGGTAGCCATAATTACAGTAGCTCCCCTTAAGTTTATAACCCTCAACAAATTAACAATATCTGTGGAAGTATCTGGGTCAAGATTTCCAGTAGGTTCATCTGCTATGATTAAAGAAGGCTTATTGACTATAGCCCGGGCCAGGGATACTCTCTGCTGTTCCCCCCCTGACAACTCAATAGGCTTTGCTTTGGCTTTATTCTTTAAACCTACCAGGTCTAGAGCTTCCATTACTTTTCTTTTAATTTCCCTGCCAGGTGTTTCGATAACCCTCAGAGCAAAAGCTATATTTTCATAAATAGATCGGTCGTTTAAAAGTCTGTAATCCTGGAATACCAGCCCCATATTTCGACGAAAATGGGGNACATCCCGCCTTTTCATNCTTGCAATATCCTTTCCCAGNACTTTAACTTTTCCCTTACTGGGAACCAGTTCTCTAGATATTATTTTTATTATCGTCGTCTTGCCGGCTCCACTTGAGCCTACCAGAAATACAAATTCACCTTTTTCAATTCTAAAATTTATATTTTTAAGAGCTTCTGCTCCATTTGGATAAATTTTAAAAGCGTTTTCAAATTGTATGATTGCTGTCACCTGCATTCCTTTTCATACCTCCAAGTACGCTATGTATTCGACAAATTTACGTAAAACCCTTTATTGAATTGTTGCTTTTTTTAACAATAATTTAATAAAGATTGCTTTTTTTAACAAATAAAAAAAATCTCCCACTTATTGTGAGAGATTTTAACAGCAATTTAATTTCTATTTTTTCTTATTTAGCAGTTCCAGGACAGCCTTTTCTATGTTACCAGAAGTCAGGCTGTATCTTTCCAAAAGTAAATCCGGAGGGCCGGACTCGCCAAAAACGTCTTCAATGCCTATCCTTTTAAGGGGAACTGGACAGTTTTCTCCCAAGACTTCAGCTACAGCACTTCCCAGGCCCCCAATAATGCTGTGCTCTTCTGCTGTAACTATAAGGCCTGTTGACTGGGCTGATTCTATAATAAGCTGTGAATCCAGGGGTTTTATGGTGGAGAAGTTAATTACCCTGGCCTGCACTCCTTTAGCTGATAGATTCTCCGCAGCCTCCAGAGCCTTACTTACCATAATCCCTGCTGCAATTATGGTAATATCAAAGCCTTCCCTCAGCACACTGCCTTTTCCTAAAGTAAATGGATCTTCTTTAGAGGATACCATAGGAACTCCTGACCGTCCAAGCCTTATGTAGACAGGGCCCTCCTGGCTCACTGCAGCTTCTATAGCTTTTTTTGTTTCCTGGGCGTCAGCCGGAACAATTACCGTCATATTGGGCAAAACTCTCATTAGGGCTATATCTTCTATAGCCTGGTGGGAAGCACCGTCCTCCCCCACGGTTATTCCTGCATGCGTGGCTGCTATTTTTACATTTAAAGAAGGGTAAGCAATAGAATTTCTTACCTGATCGAAAACCCGCCCGGTGGCAAATACAGCAAAAGTGCTGGCAAAGGGGATCAAACCGGAGGCAGCCAGTCCGGCTGCTGTGCCCATCATATCGGCTTCGGCAATACCCATGTTAAAAAACCTCTCAGGAAATACCTGGCCAAAACCTGCTGTTTTAGTTGACTTGGAAAGGTCCGCATCAAGAACTACTATCCGGGGGTCCTTCTTTCCCAACTCAATGAGAACATCTCCATAAGCTTCCCGGGTTGCTACTTTTTTACTCATCGTTTTTACTCCCCCCTTCCAATTCCTTCAGGGCAATTTCTACCTGTTCCCTGTCGGGAGCGCTGCCGTGCCATTCTGCCTTGTCTTCCATATAAGAAACGCCTTTTCCCTTAATAGTTTTGCAGATGATCATGGTTGGTTTTCCCTTTACCGCCAGACCTTTTTGTATAGCCTTCCATATTTCTTCAAGGTCATGGCCATTGATTTCTATTACTTCCCATCCAAAGGCTTCCCACTTTTGGGATAAAGGTAAGGGAGACATAACCTGGTCAACGGGACCGTCTATTTGAAGCCCGTTATTATCTAAAAAACCAATTAAGTTGTCCAGCTGATAATGAGCCGCTGTCATGGCCGCTTCCCATATCTGCCCTTCTTCAATTTCACCATCACCAAGCATAACGAAAGTCCGGTAGTTTTTCCCGGTAACTCTGGCTGCCAGGGCCATACCGTTAGCTGCAGAAAGACCTTGCCCCAGGGAACCCGTAGACATTTCCACACCTGCAAGTTTGGTCATATCAGGGTGTCCCTGTAAAGGAGAATTTAACTTTCTTAAAGTCCACAGGTCTTCCACGGGGAAAAACCCTTTTTCCGCCAGTACTGCATAAAGAGCAGGAGCAGCATGACCTTTACTTAAAACAAAGCGATCTCTATCCGGATCAAAAGGATTTTGCGGGTCAATGTTTAAAACTTTGAAGTATAGGACCGACATTATATCCGCTGCAGATAGAGATCCCCCGGGGTGCCCTGAACCTGCTTCTCCTATCATCTGCACTATGTATTTTCTAATTATTCTAGCTTTATCAGCCAGGTAATCAATAGATTTTTCATCAATAACAGTCACTTTTTTCAATACCTCCTGTGATTAGTTAAGGCTGGTGGAAGCCCTCTCCCAAAACTTCGTGTACGTTGCTTACAATCACAAATGATTCGGGGTCAATATCCCACACAATTCTTTTCAAGCGGGTTACCTCTGCCTGGGAAACCACGCAAAGCAGCACTTCCTTATCCCTGCCTGTAAATCCTCCCTGACCTTTTAAGTAGGTTACTCCCCGGTCCAGGTCGGACAAAATGCTTCTGGCTATTTCCGGTCCTTTATTAGAAATAACCAGACAGGCCTTGGCAAAGGAAAGCCCCTCCTGAACAAAGTCAATTACCTTGCTGGTAACAAACAGGGAAATAAGGGCGTACATGGCCAGTTCTGCGCTAAACACAATCCCGGCCAAGGCTATTATAATAAAATCAATTCCTAAAAGCCCCTGTCCTACAGAGAAACCTAAAAAGTAATTTAAGAGTTTAGATGCCAGAGCCGTACCGCCGGTGGAACTTCCCGACCGGAATACAATGCCCAGGCCTATCCCTAAAACAATTCCTCCATATATGGTTGCCAGCAAAAGATCAGTAGTCAATACCGGTACCGACGAAAAAAGTTCCACCAGTACAGATAAAAATATGGTTCCAAAAAAACTTCTAAAAACAAACTTAAAGCCCAGTAATTTCCATGCAGTCAAGAAAAGAGGCACATTGGATGCAAAGATAGTTACACCTACAGGAATATTAAATTGATGGAATAAGATAATTCCCAGACCGCTAACCCCGCCGGCAGCAATTCTATTAGGAATCAAAAATAAGTTTAATCCCAAGGCCATAACTGCTGACCCTAGAAAAACTCCTAGAAGCTGTTTTGCAAACTTAAACTTAACTCCTGTCATAAAAATCCTCTTTTCTTTCTTTCCCCCGCTCCTCTTATTTTAGGTGGCTTCTTTTTCTGAAGCCTTTTTTCTAAGGAAACTGTCAATAAAAAGGTCGATGTCCCCATCCATTACTGACTCCACATTTCCTACTTCCTGGTCGGTCCTGTGGTCTTTTACGAGGGAGTAGGGGTGAAAGACGTAAGAACGTATCTGGCTTCCCCAGGCAATTTCCTTTTGCTGCCCCCTCAACTCTGCCAGTTTCTCATCCTGTTCATTCTGGTAAAGGGTAGCCAGTTTTCCCCTTAAAATTTTCATGGCCTGGTACCTGTTGGTATGCTGGGAGCGCTCTTTCTGACACTGAGCCACAATGCCAGTAGGCAAATGGGTAATCCTGACGGCTGAATCAGTTTTGTTTACATGCTGCCCACCAGCCCCCTTTGAACGAAAGGTATCGGTTTTTAAGTCGTCGGGATTTATTTCAAATTCAGTAGTTCCCTTAACCTCTGGAATAACATCTACGGAAGCAAAGGAGGTGTGCCTGCGACCCGAAGAATCAAAAGGAGATATGCGAACCAATCGGTGAACGCCCTTTTCCGACTTAAGGTATCCATAAGCGTTGGTACCTTTAACGGAGAATGTTACACTCTTAACTCCCGCCTCATCTCCCGGAAGTAAATCAATAATCTCTGTCTCATAGCCTTTTTCCTCAGCCCAGCGGGTATACATGCGAAACATCATCTGTGCCCAGTCCTGGGACTCTGTCCCTCCTGCCCCCGGATGGAGGGACAATATGGCGTTGAATTTATCATATTTTTCGCTTAACAGGAGAGAAAGAGCAAGATTTTCCATTTCTTTTTCCACCCATACCAGCTTTTCTTTAATCTCACTGTTTAATACTTCGCCGCCTTCTTCTTCTCCCAGCGCCACCAAAACCTCCAGGTCCTCCAGCAGCTTTTCAATTTCTTTAACCTGATTAACTGAGCTTTTCAGGTTGTTCATTTCTTCAATCAGTTCCTGGGCCTTATCAGTATCATCCCAAAAGCCAGGAGCCGACATTTTTTCCTCCAGGTCTTTTATCTTTTTTTCTTTGTTCGCCAGGTCAAAGAGAAGCACTCATTTCATTTAGCCTTACCTGAAAATCCTTTATTCTAGTAGTAATCTCACCATTATCCAAACAACCAGCCTCCTTTAAATTTAATGATTAACCACAGCACTTTTTGTATTTTTTACCGCTGCCGCAGGGACAGGGGGCGTTACGTCCAATTTTTTTCTCCTTTTTTACAGGTTTCTTTTTTTGTTCGCCCTCTCCTGCCTGAGCAGCTTCCTGGCTAACCGCTACAGCTTTCTGCTCCAACTTTGATACTATCTGAACCCGGAAAATCAGCTTAACGACTTCTTCCCGGATGCTTTTAATCATATTCTGAAACATCTCATATCCTTCAAACTTATATTCCACCAGGGGATTTCTCTGTCCATACGCCCGAAGCCCAATTCCCTGTTTCAAGTCATCCATGGCGTCAATATGCTGCATCCACTTGCTGTCTACAGTACGGAGCAGGACGATCCTTTCTAAACTCCTCATCACCTCCGGACCTAGTTCTTCCTCCCTTTTATCATAGGCCTTTATAGTTTCTTCCCGGAGCAAATCTCGTATTTCCTCTCTTTCCAGCTCTGCCAAATCTTCTTCTTTTAATGAAAGATCAGAAACCAACACACTTTTCCCATAATCCAGGAGAGCCTTAAGATCCCATTCTTCGGGGTATACTTTTTCATCGGCATACAGGCCTAGCATATCATCTATTATGTCTTCTATCATTTCCAAGATGCTTTCTTTTAGATTCTCCCCTTCTAAAACCTTGCGTCTCTGGGAATAAATTACTTTTCTTTGTTCATTCATTACTTCGTCAAATTCTAACACATGGCGCCTTATATCAAAATTTCTTCCCTCGACTTTTTTCTGAGCCGATTCTATGGCCCTGCTAATCATAGGATGGTCAATAGCCTGGTCTTCTTCTAAGCCTAGTTTTTCCATAATACCCGATACATTATCGGAACCAAACAATCTCATCAAGTCGTCTTCCAGAGATATATAAAACTGTGAAGAACCAGGGTCACCCTGTCGTCCGGAACGGCCCCGAAGCTGGTTATCAATTCTCCGACTTTCATGCCTTTCCGTTCCTATGATATGAAGACCACCAGACTGAATTACTTTTTCCTTTTCTTTTCTTGTTATTTCCTGATATTTCTTTAGCATTTCATTATATTCGTTAATTAACTTTTCTTTTTCAAGCGGTTCTATATCTATTTTTTCCTTAAACTCTTGAATAGAACAGTTATATTTCTGCATGAATTCCTCTTCTGCCGAAAGTGCCGGGTTTCCCCCCAACATGATATCCGTCCCCCGGCCGGCCATATTGGTGGCAATAGTTACCATACCACTCCTTCCTGCCTGAGCCACGATATAAGCTTCTTTTTCGTGGTACTTGGCATTTAAAACCTGGTGGGGGACCCCCATCTTTTTCAGCATATCGCTAAGAACTTCCGATTTTTCTATAGATATTGTTCCTACCAGACAGGGCTGACCTGCTTTATACCGCTGTTCAATATCCTCTACTACAGCCTTAAATTTAGCCCTCTCCGTTTTAAAAACCATATCCGATAAGTCTTCCCGGATCATAGGCTCATTTGTAGGAATTATAACTACATCAAGACCATATATTTTCCTGAATTCTTCCTCCTCTGTAGCTGCAGTTCCAGTCATACCGGCCAGCTTATTATACATACGGAAGTAATTTTGGAAGGTAATAGTTGCCAGTGTCTGACTTTCCTTGGCTACCTTAACATTTTCCTTGGCTTCTATAGCCTGGTGCAGCCCATTACTGTAGCGGCGACCGTACATAAGACGTCCTGTAAATTCATCAACAATAATTACTTCACCGTCTTTAATAACATAATCTTTGTCCTTTTTCATTAAAATATGGGCCTTAAGAGCCTGGTTAAGATAGTGGGAAAGCTCCATATTAACATCATCGTATAGGTTTTCTATTCCTAAAAATCGCTCTGCTTTTGCTGCCCCGTCTTCTGTAAGCATTACAGTATTGGCCTTTTCATCTACTGTATAATCTTCTTCTTCTTTTAAACCAGGAACAAAGGTGGAAAATTTCTGGTAATTATCTGTAGACTGCTGGGCCTGGCCTGAAATAATAAGAGGAGTCCGGGCCTCATCAATCAAAATGCTGTCCACTTCATCCACAATAGCATAATTTATTTCCCTTTGAACCAGGTGGTTTTTATCAACAACCATATTATCCCGAAGGTAATCAAACCCAAACTCATTGTTGGTCCCGTAGATTATATCTGCGGCATAAGCTTCTCTTCTCTCCTCTGAACTTAAGCCGTGAACAATCAACCCTACTTCAAGACCTAAAAACTTGTAGACTTCACCCATCCACTCGCTGTCCCTTTTGGCCAGGTAGTCATTAACTGTAATAATATGAACTCCTTTGCCCGTAAGGGCGTTTAAGTACGCCGGAAGGGTTGCCACTAAAGTTTTACCTTCCCCGGTTTTCATCTCGGCATTCCTACCCTGATGCAAAACAATACCGCCAAGAACCTGTACATCGAAAGGCCTCATGCCTACTGTTCTCTTGGCTGCCTCCCTGACTACAGTAAAAGCTTCCGGAAGAATTTCCTCCACCGTTTCTCCGTCATTCAGGCGCCGCTTAAACTCCCGAGTTTTCTCCTTTAAACCGGAGTCGGATAGTGATGATACCTCGTCTTCCAGGTTATTTATTTTCTGAACTGTTTTGTTTAATTTTTTTATTTCCCGGTCATTCATACTTCCAAATATTTTATTTATAAATTTAAGCATTAAATACCCCTCCGTTAATGGGTTAATATTTCGTTAAAATGGGTTAAATATAAATATTTTAAAAAAAGGAACCTTCTTTCGGTTCCTTTTCTCTCCTTAATTATTCTCTACAAAGTCCCTTATCAATTTTACCACTAATTATTTCTAAAAACAAGGTTCTTGTCTTCCCTTCTCCCCTCATGTGCCCTTGAGCCATGGTAATTATGCTTTTCCTGTATAAAATACAAATTTATCTAGTAATCAATTCCGCTGCTAACTTCATCAGTCAATGCCCAAAGCCCTCCGGAAACCAATGAATGCCCTCCGAAAATTACGGGTATGTTGGAGTAAACCGATTCATAAGTAAATTCCCGGGCAAAGGGTTCTTTTAATTTATGATACATACCTAGATCTGAATAGAACCGCTCGCTTTCGGTAAGGCTTAACTTATAATGGGCAAAAAGAACCCGACTGTCAATAAAAGCACAAGCAGCTACTTTTTCCATATATCTAAAGAATTTTTTAACCCCTACCTCCTCCATAAAGAATCCCATCATGGCCTCTACCTCCCCTTGATCCAGGCGCCCTAAAGCTTTCATTCCCCTCTCCTCGGAAAATATGCGGAGTCGACATTTCAAGCTGGTATTCATATGGGCTATTACAGGAGCTCCTATACGACCCATCAAAATAATATCCTCATAATATCCCGCCAGGACTTTTTTGGCCTGGAGCAAGCGGGTTAAATCCAGGTCCATATTATTAATTGTCTCCCGGGTATGTTCACCGGCAAAAGAACTGGCTGCCAGCACCAGAATGTCTGTAGGTGTATCCAGATCAAAGGAAACTCCCAGGGACATAGGCATGAGCTCTAATTCGAAGCCTGCCTCATCCCTCAAAATGTTGGCCAACATATTATCCATTGCAGGCAGATTAATCTCATTGATTAAGTGGGTGGGTCTGAAAGCAACAAGATCAGCAGACTGAGAGTTGTTTGATAGTAAAACTTTAGATCCGGACATAAGAATTTTACAGATTCTGCTTAATTCCTCAGGTTGAATTAAAGGAACACTGGCTCCCCCCACATAAAAAACATTATCTAAACCATAATCATTGATAATACTCTGGAGCATTCTACCAAAATGAAAGTCTTCAGAAGAGGATGTTTCTATGACTTCAACTCCCAGGGAAGCAGCCTCCCGGGCCAGCTCCTGGTAATTGGTAGAGAGAAATATCTTATCAATTTCCTTTACCTCTTTCATTTTACTTATATTATCTAAAAGAACAGCGTATCGAACCTGAACCATGATTTTTTCTACAGGACTTTCAGGGTTACCTCCTTCAAATATTATAACATTCACCTTTTCCCCCATTTATACCCTTCCTTTCTTTATCAGGCTAATAAAGAAAAGTTCAACACAACATATATAAATACCTTCAATTATTATTAAAGCTGATAGTGTTTTAGCAAAAGGTGGCAAGGCACCACACAAAAGCCGGCAGTTAAACACTGCCGGCTTGTCTATCTATGTTATTTTTCTTATTATTCTTAAGACAATTCTGGTTCAATAAGTCCGTAATTCCCATCTTTGCGACGATAGACAACATTCACTACTTCAGTTTCTGCATCAAAGAATACAAAAAAATCATGATCCAGGAGGTCCATCTGCAAAATAGCTTCTTCTACAACCATAGGCTTCATGGCAAAACGTTTAACCCTGACAATTTTTGGTTCTTCCTCTTCTTCTGCCTTTTCTTCCCTGGCTACGTCTGTTTCTTCTGCCAGGGCTCTGCCTAGCTTTTGTTTATTTCGGGTAAGCTTGGCCTTGTACTTTTCTACCTGCTTTTCTAGTTTTTCTACCACATTATCAATGGAAGCATACATGTCCTGGGTAGATTCTTCTCCCCGCAGTATCATCCCATCAAGCAGTATGGTAACTTCCACGATGTTATTTTCCCTGGTCATACTGAGGAGAACCTGAGCTTCTGTTTCTTTTTCAAAATACTTGTCTAGCTTACCAATTTTTTTTTCTACGTAATCCTGTAGAGCTTCTGTAACATCAATGTTTTTGCCCCGTAAGTTAATTATCAAAAAGTCTCACTCCTTTTCAGGGTTATTATACTATATAATATTCCCTTTTTATACTTAAAAATCCTACCTTACCGTATCTTAAGTTTTGTTAATAAAAGAAAATCCCAAACCTGGATTTGGGATTTTTCCAACTTGCTAAGCATGAATCTATTGATAAATCCTGTTAAGGGATTTTATAGCTTCACAACATTAGCGGCCTGAGGACCTCTGGCCCCTTCAATAATATCAAACTCAACCTTTTCTCCTTCGGCTAAAGTTTTAAAACCTTCTTCTTGAATAGCAGAAAAATGTACAAATACATCTCCTTCTCCATTCTCTCTTTCAATAAAACCATAACCCTTTTCCCTGCTGAACCACTTTACTTGACCTAGCATTTTAGATTTCATTCCTCCTAATTAAATATTAAATAGACTAAGATATCACAAACTTAGTTACTCTAAAGATTATCATAACTACCCGGTATTGTCAAACTTAAATTATTTTAACATTACCTGCCAATAACTGCCGCATAAAGCGTCTGGGTCCCTCCCTCCTTTAGAACCCTGGCAGCCTCATTTATGGTAGCACCGCTGGTACATATGTCGTCCACAACAAGAAGGCAGTTTGCCATTTTTTCTCTTTCTGCTAATTTAAAAGCTCCCTGGACATTTTCCCACCGTTCTGTGCGAGAAAGCCGGGTTTGTGTTTGGGTATCTCTAACTCTTTTTAAAACGTCAAGCACAGGGACATCTAGATGGATAGCCAGTTTATCAGCTAAAATCCGGGCCTGGTTAAATCGCCTTTCTTTTAAGCGGCGGGAATGCAGGGGAATGGGAACTATGCCCTCCGGGGACAACCAGTTTTTTGTTTTTATTTGCAAACCTATTTCCTCGGCCAGGTAGGGAATAAAAAAATCAGCTACTTCTTTTTTCCCTTCATATTTATACATTTTTATTAATTTTTTTAGATTGCCCCGGTAAGGCCCAAGGGCATAAATACCACTGACATAAAGGTCTTTATCAGTGCACCAGGAGCAACTTCCCCATGTATGATCAGAATAAGAGCAAAAGGAACACCCTCCGCTAGATAGGTCCAGTTTTTCCTGGCAGGAGAAACAAACGGTTTTTCCCCCTTTGGTCAGTCCCCGGCAAAGAAAGCAACGGGGAGGATAAACCAGGTCCAGGACAGCTTTTAACCAGTTCAAAATTATACACCTCGAATTATCAATCAATATTATTATGTAACCTCTTCCCCAAAAGAGTATACCTTTCTTCTACTTTATTATTCTTCAAAGCTATGGCCATGGCTTTTTTAGTGCCCACTATAACCACCAGTTTCTTAGCCCTGGTAATGCCTGTATATACAAGGTTTCTCTGTAAAAGGATAAAGTGCTGGGTCACTACCGGCACTATTACCACCGGATACTCGCTCCCCTGGCTTTTATGAACAGAAATAGCATAAGAAAGAACCAGTTCATCCAGTTCATTTAAGCTGTACTTTACTTCCCGGTTATCTTCTAAGTCGGGATAAATTACACCTATCTCTCCCTCCTCAGTATTAATATCCCTTATCCTTCCTATATCCCCGTTATAAACTTCCTTTTGATAATTATTTTTAATCTGCATAACTTTATCCCCAAGGCGATACAATTCGCTTCCATAATTTATCTGCGTCTTATTCTTGGCGGCAGGGTTTAAGGTTTCCTGTAGACAACTGTTTAAATTATCCACCCCTACTAAAGTTTTTCGCATGGGGGTAATTACCTGAATATCCTCAACGGGATTAACGTTTAAGTATCGTGATATCCTGTAATGGCATAGATCCAAAATAGTATTTAATATTTTTTCCGGTTCTTCCTGCTGGATAAAGTAAAAATCCTTGTTTTTTTCATTTACCAGGGGAAACTTGCCATTATTAATACGGTGGGCGTTTACAATAATCAAGCTTTCCCGGGCCTGTCGAAATATCTCATCCAAAGTTATTTGGGGTATAACATCAGATTTTATTAGTTCCCGCAAAACATTACCCGCTCCGACCGAGGGAAGCTGGTCGGTATCCCCTACCAGGATTAGCTTACATGTAGAAGGTAAAGCTTTCAGGAGGTTGTACATCAGTAGAAGGTCTACCATGGAAACCTCGTCCACTATTAAAACATCTGTTTTCAAAAGGTTATCTTCGTTTCTCTTAAATCTAAGATCTCCATCAGAATAACCGTATTCCAAGAGACGGTGTATAGTCCTGGCCTCTCTTCCCGTGGCATCAGTCATCCGGCGGGCTGCTCTTCCTGTTGGAGCAGTAAGAGTTACCTGCATATCTCCTTCCTCAAACAGACTAATTAACGTTCTAATGGTAGTAGTCTTTCCCGTCCCGGGGCCACCGGTTATAATTAGAATACCTTCCTCCAGTGCTTTTTGTAGGGCCTCCTGCTGTTTGGAAGTCAATTTTATACCTATATCATTGTGTTTAATGCCCGCTTTATGGTTCATGCTCAACTGGTAAGACTTTAAACTTAACAGTTTTCTGGTTATGCCTTTTTCCGCATGGTAAAAGGGAGCAAGATAAAGCAACCTTTCCTGTGTGCCCAGCTCCTGTTCCACAAATAATTCCTTTTCACTTATCAGTTCCATGATTTGCTCTTTTATAAGGGGTGTTTCAATTTCCCCCTCTTCATCAGCAAATAGTTTTCTAATCTGGTCATTAATCTCTTCCTCCGGCAAAAAAACATGTCCATTTCCGGCGGCTTCCCATAAAACATATTGAACTGCTGCTTTAATCCTGTGGGGAGAACGAAACTCCATTCCTAATTTAAGTGCTATTTTATCAGCCGTCTTAAAGCCAATACCGGTTACTTCCGTTGCCAGGCGATAAGGGTTTTCCTTAATTTGAGATATCGTATCCTTCTGGTAACGTTTGTATATCTTAACAGCAAGACTGGGACTGACATCGTAATTTTGAAGAAAAATCATAACGTCCCTGATATCTTTTTGTTCTTCAAAGCCTTTGGATATGGTTTCCGCCTTTTTTTCTCCTATCCCCTCCACCTCACATAACCGATGGGGGGTTTTTTCTATTACCTCCAGAACTTCATGGCCAAAATAAGAAACCAACTTTTGGGCTGTAGCCGGCCCAATGCCCTTGATTGAGCCTGAACCTAAATATTTTTCAATGCCCTTCAATGTCCGGGGCATAATAGATTCATAGCTTTCTGCTTTAAACTGACGCCCAAATTTTGGGTTATTAACCCACTCGCCCTTTATCTTTAAGGATTCTCCCGGAGTTAAAGATGGAAATATTCCAACTACGGTTATTAGCTTTTCGGTTTTTCCATCAGGCAATAACCTGGCTACCGTAAAATCATTTTCGCTGTTTTGGTATGTAATTCTTTCCAGGGTGCCTTCTATAACCGGCATTTTACTCCTTCTCCCATCTGATTCTTATTCATAAATATCTCAAACAATTTTAAGAGGAGGCGGCAGCTTCTTTTAAAAGTTTGGCTTTATCTGTTTTTTCCCAGGTAAGGTCTAAATCCTCTCTTCCAAAATGACCATAAGCTGCCAGCGCCCTGTAAATGGGCCTGCGCAGATCCAGGTCCCTTATAATAGCCCCGGGTCTTAAGTCGAAGTGTTCTGTGACTAAATCAGCAATTACTTCTTCAGAAACCTGGCCGGTGCCAAAAGTATCTACCATCACCGAAACAGGCCGGGCCACTCCAATGGCATATGCGATCTGCACTTCACATCTATGGGCCAGCCCTGCGGCTACAATATTTTTTGCCACATACCTGGCAGCATAGGAAGAGGACCTGTCAACTTTAGTTGGATCTTTGCCGGAATAAGCCCCTCCACCGTGGCGGGAAAAGCTGCCGTAAGTATCCACAATAATTTTGCGACCGGTTAACCCTGCATCTCCTAAAGGTCCTCCCACTACAAACCTACCGGTAGGATTAACATGAATTATGGTGGATTCATCCAACAGCTGAGAAGGAACTATTTCCTTAATAACATTATCAGTTACATCCCGGCGAATTTGATCCAGGGAAATATCTGGCTTGTGCTGGCAGGAAACTATTACTGTATGAATTCTCTTAGGGACATCATTTTCATATTCAACAGTAACCTGAGTTTTTCCGTCTGGCCTTAGATAGGGCAGCACTCTTTTTTTCCTTAACTCTGCCAATCTCATGGATAATTTATGGGCCAGGGAGATAGGAAGGGGCATTAGCTCAGGAGTTTCATTTACAGCATAACCAAAAACCATCCCCTGATCTCCGGCTCCAACATTTAATGACTCATCAGCATCCCCTTCTCCTGATTTAGCCTCAAAGGACTTGTTTACCCCCAGGGCAATATCAGGGGACTGCTCATCAATAGAAGAAATAACAGCACAAGTATCGCCGTCAAAACCAAACTTGGCTCTGGTATAACCAATTTCTTTAATTGTATCCCTGACTATTTTAGGGATATCAACGTAACAATCAGTAGTTACTTCACCTACCACCAGGACCAGGCCTGTAGTTACTGTAGTTTCCACGGCTGCCCGGGAAAGAGGGTCCTTTTCCAGTATAGCATCCAGCAGTGCATCAGATACCTGGTCAGCTACTTTGTCGGGATGCCCTTCCGTAACCGATTCAGAGGTAAATAATTTTTTCATGATTTTAACACTCCCTTAAATAAATAATAAAAATATCTTAAAAAGAGGCTCGCACAAAAGCTATCTCTTATTAAGTCAAGAGCTTAACTTCAGGCTAACCCTCTGCCAGGCCGAATAACAGTTCTCCGGAAACAGCCAGCTCATCTCCAATATATGCCTTTCCTTCTCCTCTGCCTATGGAAGACCTCATTTTGGTCATAACAACCTCAATTTTCAGCTGTTCGCCGGGGGCCACCTGTCTTTTAAATCTCACTTTATCAATACCAGCAAAAAGGGCCAGTTTCCCTTTATTCTCCTCAAGGGACAACAGGGCAACGGCACCTACCTGGGCCATGGCTTCTATAATCAATACCCCCGGCATCACCGGATAATCAGGGAAATGTCCAGTGAAATAAGGCTCATTAATGCTTACATTCTTTAAACCTAACGCCCTTTTCCCCGGCTCCAGTTCCAGTATATGATCTATCAGCAAAAATGGTGGCCTGTGGGGAATTATTTTTTGTATTTCTTTAATATCCAACATGTTTCATCACTCCTGGTAAAAAAATAAAAAGCCCTGACCAAACCTCAGGTCCAGGACTTTATTTGCATTTACTAAAGGTTTAGCTTCTTTCCCAATCTTTTTACAGCATCATAAGCCGTAGAATCTTCAGGGAGTTCAACCAGAGGTTTACCTTTTAAGTCATATTCTGCTACCATGGGGTCCAGGGGTATCTGACCCGCCAGAGTTAAACCAGTTTTTTCAATTTCTTCCTTAAGGTTTTCTACGTCTTCTTCATTTTGAGCCTTGGTTACGACAAGATAGATCTCTTCAACCTTGATTTTAACGGACTTAACGATTTCAAAGACTCTTCCGGCAGTACGAATTCCCCTGGCTGAAGAGTCACTGGTTATTATAAGTACATCTACATCACTTACTATCTTGCGGCTTAAGTGCTCCAGGCCTGCTTCATTATCTACAACTACATAATCATAATTTTCTCTTAGCGTTTCCAGGTGCTTTCGCAGTAAATCACTGGGATAACAGTAGCAACCCGGCCCATGGGGGTTTCCCATAACTACTAAATCATAGTTATCAGTTTCCAATAGAGCAGTGTGAAGGTTGTACTCAATAAACCTTTCCTTGGTCATCCCGGTAGGAACTTCCCGGGGATCTTTAGTCTTCTCCAGTATATCACTGATACAACTATCTACTTCTAAACCCAGGGCTTCATTAAAGTTAGCATTGGCATCAGCATCTACAGCTAAAATAGAGTTCCCTGGCTTTTCCTCTGCTATATATCTGGTGATAAGCGCAGCCAGAGTTGTCTTGCCTGTGCCCCCCTTACCTGCTATAGCTATTTGCTTTGGCATATATAATAGCTCCTTTCACTTAAATTTTTGCAATCACTAAATTAATTATATAAAACAAATATTAAAAATGCAATCTTTATACTACTCAATAGACAACTGGTGTGTTTCTCCCGGGGCCAGTATTACGCATTGAGCTTCTGTTCTTTTTTCTACCTGTTCCTTAAAATCTTCCGGATTACACTCTATAACAGGAAAGGTATTATAATGCATAGGTATAACCGCCCCGGGACTTACCATTTCTGTCGCCATAACCGCATCGGGAATACCCATGGTAAAATTATCGCCAATAGGTAAAATGGCCAAATCTATATCTTCAAGCTGGCCTAAAAGTTTAAGATCGCTGAATAAACAGGTATCACCGGAAAAATAAATAACGTGATCATAGAACTTTACTATAAATCCACAGGCATGTCCCCCGGGTATTCCGGAACCATGGAAGGCAGGCGTAATGCGAACATATCCAAAATCAAAATTGTGCTTTCCCCCCAGGTGCATAGGATGAGCTCTAATACCTCTTGATTCACAGGTTGTGGCTATCTCAAAAGTAGATATGACCATGGCGTCCTGGCTTTTTGCTATTTTTAAAGTGTCTCCCAGGTGATCCATATGCCAATGGCTTAACAAAATGTAATCTGCTTTTACTTCCTCGGCTTTACAGGGAGAAAGAGGGTTGTCATTAAAAAAAGGGTCAAAAAGCAGGGAAGTTCCGTTGCTTTCAATTTTAAAACAGGCATGACCATAAAAGGTTACCTTTGTCAAATGAAGAAACCTCCTTTAATTTTTTTTAATTATAACATAATTGACTATAAAATGAAAATTTACTATTTTTTTAAAAAACGTTACTATTGGTTGCTTAATGCTTTCTCTATATTGTATAATGAACCTAACTTTTTCAAAGTCATCGAAAGGATGTGTCCCGTGGATATTAGCATTGAAAATATTAAAAAAGAATTTGATAAGGCAGGCTATATATGTGACAGCGAGGTTATCATTACCGTTTACCTGGCCCTGAAACTGGAAAAACCAATACTTATTGAAGGCGAGCCGGGCGTCGGCAAAACCGAGCTGGGCAAAGTCTTAAGCCAGGTATTTAATACGGAACTTATTCGACTGCAGTGCTACGAAGGACTGGACGAAAATAAAGCCCTGTACGAATGGAACTACCAGAAGCAGCTTTTGAAGATCCAGCTTTTAAAAGGCTCCCAGTATGAACAAACCCTGGAGGAAGATTTGTTTTCCAGGGAATACCTGCTGGAACGACCCCTGTTAAAAGCCATTCAGGCGGACAAAAAAGTTGTCCTTCTTATTGACGAAGTAGATAAAACAGATGAGGAATTTGAAGCTTTCCTGTTCGAGCTATTGTCTGATTTTCAAGTATCCGTACCGGAGCTGGGTACCCTTACCACCGGGGATATACCTATCGTGGTGCTGACCAGCAATAATGAAAGGGAACTATCCGACGGATTAAAGAGACGCTGCATATACCTGTATTTAGACTACCCCTCCGTAGAAAGGGAAGTAGACATTATCAAGGCTAAAGTGCCCGGAATAGAAGATAGGCTTACCCAGCAAATAGCCAGGGCGGTTAACCTAATCCGACAGAACGCAGAAATAAAGAAAAAGCCCTCCATAGCAGAAACCCTGGACTGGGCAAGAGCCCTGCTCACTTTAAATCAGGACAGTCTAGATGAAAAAACCATAAAGCAGACCATGAATATTTTGTTAAAAACAAAAGCGGACCTGGATTCTTTCTACCAACATATAGGACCGGTAGCCCTGGATGAATATGCCCGCTCCAAATAGGTGATGACATGAAAAAAACAATGGAAAGCAACATGGTAAGGTTCACTCACCTTCTCCGGCTGTCGGGGATAAAAATTGGCAGCGGTGAAGTTATTGACGCCTTAAACACCCTGCAGGAAATAGATATCTCCGACAGGGAAACGGTTAAAACCGCTCTGCGGGCAGTCCTGGTTAAAAGAAAAGGGGAAAGGGAAGTATTTGACCGCACCTTTGACCTGTTTTTTTCACCCATGGAAGAGAAGGAACGGCAACAGATGGAGCACCAGAAAAGAGAAGAACAGAAACAAGAGCAGATGGAACAGGCCGAAGAAGACCTGACCTTTGATCAGCAAGAAATGGATCTGAGCGAAGAAGAAAAGCTGACCTACGGCCAGATGCCCGAAGAAGAAAAAGAAAAAATTAAAAATTACCTGGATAATGCCGAACAAGGAATGGCCCGGGAATGGGAAAAAAGTGTAAAACCTATGCTGGAGGTTGTGGTAAAAGGCGCCTTGAGAAGATGGATGAATCAGCACAAGGATGAGGTGGATCTACAAAATTTTCAGCATACCGGGGATGATGAATTAGACTCTATCCTGGAAGACCTGGGACAGAACGCCCCCTCCCGGGAGGACCAGCTCATGTATGAAGATATGCAAAATATTGATAACAAAGATATCCCCAAAGCAAACCAACTTATCAGAAAGCTGGCCCGCCACCTGGTCACAAGAATCACCCGGCGCTACAAGCGGAGCAAAAAGCACCAGATGCTGGACCTGCGCCGTACCATTAGGGAGAATATACGGTTCGGGGGAACCATGTTCAAGCTGAAGTATCGCAGCAAAAAGATACAAAAACCAAAGCTAGTGCTTATATGTGATGTCTCCGGTTCCATGTCCAGTTACGCCAGCTTTGTCCTGCAGTTTATTTATGGAATCCATTCTGTGCTGGGACAGATAGAAACTTTTATCTTTTCCGACAACCTGGAAAGAATAACTCCTTACTTTCAGCCGGGAAGCGACTTTAACCAATTAATGGTAGACATTATGAACAAGAGCAAGGTATGGGGCGGGGGAACGCGGCTGAACAAAACCCTGCAGACTTTGCAGAAGGAATATTCGGAAGCCATAACCGGTGATGCCTATATAATTATCCTTAGTGATACTAAAACGGAAGCTCCTTCAGAAACCTTAGAAGAACTTTTAAAGATAAAAAAACAAGCCAAAGATATCTTATGGCTAAACACCCTACCGGAGGAAGAATGGGCCAATTCTAAAACAACCAGGATCTTTCAAAAGCATGTAAAAATGTACCCCTCCAATACTCTAAGTGACGTAGAAAAAATTACCCGGAGTAAAATCTTTCAGTAAAATATTTTAAAATTAAAGAAGGTGCTGAGTTTTGAACTCAGCACCTTCTTTAATTTAGCTAACCTCCACTTTCTTCATGGGACTCTATTACATCATCAATGTCCATTATTCTTTCCAGGATTGCGCTTTTCTCTTCTTCCTCCGAACCCAACAAATCTTTAAGCAGTTTTTCCCTTTCTTCCTTTAAACCGTTTAAAATTTCTTCAGACAAGTTTATCCCTCCTATTGCCATTAATATTATTAGTTAATCATGTATCCTGTCCAAAAAAAGGTAAAATATGCAAATTTTTTAATTTGTTTTAAATGTAAAAGTTGATTTATTGAGCTGCCTGCTAAAAAATAAAACAGTAGCTATGCAAAATTATCGATAGCCACTGTTTTGTGTCAGGTTTATATAATTTAAAACCCCAAATGATTTTCCTCTTTAACGTCATAACCTGTTCCTCTTCAAGGAAAGCCTTCTTTACTGGGGGACTACCTTGATTTTTCCCCAGGCTCCCAGTTTATCATCTTTAACAATCAAAATTCCTTTTATGCCTTTTATATCTTTAGATTTTTCCAGAACTTCCTCCACGTCCTCTTTACATTTAACCATATTACCCACTACTGTAGCCACAGCATCAGCTAAAAGTGTGGAAGAAGATACTACCACTACCGCATCGGCTTTACCTTCACTATAAGATGGCCCTACAATGCCCGAGGAGGTACAAACTCCTGCCGGGGTCTCTTCAGGGCTGATTTCAATAGCCAGGCGGTTGCTAAAGGGAGAGTCGGCACAAAAAATAGAAACTTTTCTGACCTTTTTTATTTTCATAAAAATATCTCCGCCGTTTTCTACTATAACTTCTTCTACAGATTTTAACAATTCCTTCCCCACTGCTTCTGCAAAAGCCCCGGCAACAGCTGCCATAGGTCCTGCTCCAGCTTGATTGCCGGCCCGGGCCATAAGAACAGCAATATCAGGGGCCCGGGAAGATATAAAGTAAGGGTTCATGGTAGTCTTAAATTCAGGTTCTTTAGAAATAAAATGCTCCAGTTCCTTACGCTTTTTCCATACAAGTTCTTCTGCTAACTTTACCAGTTCATCCCGGTAACTCTCTTTGTCTACCATGATTAGAAGGTCTGTTTCTTTTATTGCTGCTTTAAAAGGAACCAGATCTTTACCCGGTTTCATGTTGCGATAAAACCTGATATCATAAGACATATTCTCTGCTCCTTTTAATAATGGGCTTCTATAGCCCTGGCAGGGCAGGCTTTAAAGCAGTGTTCGCAGACGACACACTTGTCTCCATCAAACCTAACAATCATATCCGGTCTTGACATTTCCAATGCCCCCGTGGGACACATGACAGTGCAGGCCCCGCAGTGAGTACACCTTTCTTCATTCCATATCATCTGTTGTTCAAAGGGCAACACTTCAATCCCTCCGGACTCGAGGAATCTAACTCCTTTTTCATAATTTTTCTCTTCCCCGGACAATTCCACAACAAGCCTGCCCTCTTTTTTGGGATTAATATTAGCCCTCAAAATATTAATAAAAAGGTCATAATCTTTAACTAAATGGTATAAAAAAGGCTGCTCCACTACTGCTGCAGGAAATAACAAAACAACTTTATGCTTTATCATATTTAGCTCCTTTCTCCCTTAGCGCCGAATTTTTAAGGGGTTCATCTTTTTCCCTGAATCAACTGAAGGCACACTTTCCACCGGCTCCGTTAACAAAAACTTTCCATCCTGTATCCAGGACTTTAAAATCTCGGCAATTTCTTTAGCCTTAGAATAACTGGACAGTGGAGCAGTGGGAACCTCTTTGCCCTGGACAGTTATTGTTCCTGACTTAAGCTGGCCATAATCTACTTCTCCCAGGCTTCCACCTATCCCCTGGGGGAAACCTTCACTGTAATCCAGTACCTGTGTATATATTTCTTCATCTTTTATTGCTGTATAGCGAAGCATCTCTTCGTTTAAGATGGGAATAGGCACACCCACTCCTATCATCAAGGACACTCCATAACCTATATAGCTTACTCCCCTTACCCAGTGAGGATCCATTTGTTTTAAATCCCCTATTAGCGAAAGGGTTCCTGCCGGGGATCTGGGAACACCCTTATCCGTTCGGTCAGCACAAGGATTGTGCTGAGTTCCATGCCAGGCGACATAGCCGGTACCGCCACCTAAAAAGATTCTCGTCCCGATACCAGTTGTCTTGTAGTAAGGGTCATTAAACAAAGGACTTAACTGTCCTGAAGTACTGTAATTTGCATTTCCTAGATTTGGCTTCAGTATCCCCATGTAAGTGTAAATACTTTTTTCCGATAGATTAACAGCAGTAGCGTAATTCTGGTAAGCGTTACGAGCATTAAACATAAAAGCTTCGTTAATATCCTGAAGCCTTATAAAAGTTCTAATCTTTTTTCGGGGATAACAGTCCGTTCCATAGCTGTAAGCTTCCAATCGCACATCTTTCCCGGCTACCAGTTCCTCAATAACATGTCCTCCACCGTAATTAAAATCACCAGGGTAATTTTGATTGGCCGGATCGGCTTCCGGAATTTCCGTTGCCCCCAGGTAAACATCCACCGCTGCAATGCCGGCATAAGCATTTACCCCGTTTAGATAGACCTTGGACATTCTTATCTTCGGAGTGGGGTGACCAAAATTCAAAAATGCACCCGAGGAACACATGGGACCAAAAGTGCCTGTAGTAACAACATCTACTTCTTTGGCAGTCTGTTCCAGACCCTTTTCTTCAACAATAGAAATTATTTCTTCGGCTGTAACTACAACAGCTTCTCCTTTACTGATCTTCTCATTAATCTCCTCATAAGTTTTGTTAATTTTCAAAAATACCCCTCCTTGTTAGGCTTCTCCTCTTACATAACCCTGGTTTTTTTTAAAAAAAAACCCTTCCGAAAGGAACGGAAGGATTACCGGTTACATCATATAAATAATGCAACTCTCATCTTCCCAGAAATTCTTTCTGCTGGAATTAGCACCGTACCAAAATCACCCCTTGGCCGGTTGCCGGGCTTCACAGGGCCAGTCCCTCCGCCTGCTCTGGATAAGAGTACTATGTTATTTGCCTTAAAACAACATTATCATATCATGTTGGCTTTTTTCTGTCAAGAAACAATATTAACCTNTTGCCGGGNGCAACAAGTAGCTGACAAACTTTANTAAATCAAATTTCTTGGCATTAAATGCTTTATTGCCCCATTNGGTATCCATGGCTTTCACTAAAGTGTCTAGTTTTCTGTTATCCAACTTTTCTAAAGCCCGGCGNACTACCAGGGAATTCTGGTAGCTCTGGCGCAGGTGCCCCGTCATTTCATCNTATTTACCCTTTCCAGACAAATCATGGGCCGCATATATGCCTGTTAGCAAAGCAGGAAACTGTCCGAAACCCAGAAAAGGCATAATAGCTCCAAAACAATTTCCCGTAAAAAAGGTATTCCCTATTCTGGGATATTTACATATACCAAATAAATACCTGTTAACTTCAAACCGGTCTACTACTTTTAAGTATTGCCCCATCTTATTACATACATCTTCATAAAATCTTTCCCAGAGCACATTCGGGTCCTTCTCCTTATTTTCTGAGTAATCAGGATAGCCGATAACAATATTGGCTTCTTTTTCCGAAAGGGGAATAAGCCATCCATATCCTTTAGGAGCCAGGTGGTTGTTCAACCAGGCATAAACAGTGTATCGATCGAATTTACCTGTTACTATTGCCCCCTTTAAAGTAGCTGTAAGGTCTGGCCGGTAATTTTGAACTTTTTCTGCGTAGGTGCCATCCCCCGTAGCCATTACCACATGGGTATATTCCTCCAATAACTCCTCATAACAAGCTTCTGAATTAAACTCGATACCTGTTTTTACCTGCCTGGCCAACTGGTTTTCAAAGGAATGAGGGTGCCGACCCCTTATATTAGAGAAGCCAATTTGGCCTGTTAGTTCAGCCTTATTGTTTTCAGAAAAGATAACAGCTTTTCCTATATTCCCTACCGGTTGGAGATAAATCCCGTAATTTTGTGAAAAATGAGCCAGACAGTCATCAATCGGCCTGTTTAAAATTGACATCAAGATCTCACCATTAATGAAGCGATCCCCCACCTGTCTTCTCTTTTCAAAAATAACCGGTTCTATTCCATTTTTCTCTAGCATTATGGCACAGGCAAGTCCAGCCAGGCCTGCACCCATTATGGCAACTTTAATAGGAAACACCTCCTGATAATATTATGTACATATAAAAACCATATATACTCTTGTGAGCTGTCAAGAAGGTGCTTCCAGTATGTTTAATTAATATTCAATTCCTTTCCTGGCTTTAATTCCTTGGGAAAATGGATGCTTAACCATGGTAATTTCGCTCGCCAAATCAGCCTGTTCTATTATTTCCGAAGGTGCATTTCTACCAGTTAAAACTAGTTCTACTTTTTGAGGTTTTTCACCAATTAATTTTAAAATCTCTTCCAGGGGGATAAGGTTATAGTCTAGAACCACATTTATTTCATCAAGAATAACCATATCGTACTCCTCCCCCATAACTACTTCCCTGGCTCTTTTTAAACCTTCTAAGGCCTTTTCTCTGTGTATTTTTTCAGCTTCTTCTTTCTTTTTATAAAACTGAGCTGCTCCGTACTGTTCTATAGATATATTGGGAAGAATTTTAGCCGCCTTATGCTCCCCCCCTATTTTATCAGCTTTTAAAAACTGAATCATAAATACATTTAGGCCTTGTCCTGCTGCCCTGAAAGCTAAACCCAGGGATGCGGTAGTTTTACCTTTCCCTTTGCCGGTGTAAACCTGAACCAAACCTTTTTCTAGCAATATTAAATCCTCCTGTTCCCTTTTATACGGTTTTAATCATTAAATAGCGATATTTTTTCTCTCAATAAATTTCCTTGCCAGTCCATTCTCATAGCACCCCGGATAAATATCTTTAAAGCTCTTATTTCCTTCCCCAGAACACCCCGGTACTTCCATAAAAGCTCTGGCGTTATTTTTCCGTTGCTTTCCAATATCATGCCCAAAATTTTTTCAAAAGAATTATACTCCATCTTTTTCCACAGCATAAACAGGTCCCGCTCCATTTGTATCTTTTGACCAATGATTTTCCAAAGCCTCTTATTATAGTTTTCCCCGCCCCGCAAAGCCTCCTGTACTGCAACCTTTCCACTTATACAAGCTAAATCGATACCCCCTCCATGGAGGGGAGAGGCCAGGCCTGCTGCATCTCCTGCCAACATAATGTTGTCATATGTCAATTTATCAGGAGATTTTATAGGAATCAATCCCCCACTTTTCTTAATCGTTTTATAGTTTTCCAGCCCTTCTTTTTTTATAACTCTTTCCAGTTCCTTTTGGATACTTAAACCTTTGTACCCGTTAAAAATACCCATTCCTACATTTGCTATTTCCTTTCCCTGGTCATTTTTCCCTTTGGGAAAAATCCAATAATAACCATATATATGGGGTTCTATCCCAACCTTTACATTCTCTCCAATTTTGCTGAAATCCCCTTCTAAAATACGCTGCACAGCCAAGGCACTGTTTTCCCTATAAAAATCCTTAAAGTTATAAGCTCTGGAAGTGACCGGCATTACACCGCTAGTATCAATCACCCAGTCAAATTTATCTGTTAGCACTTTTAACTCTTTCTGGCTTATCCTGCAGCCTTCTTTAATATCTACCCCCTGGTTCCTGGCTTTTTGTCCTAAATGTTTCTGCCATTCCCTGCGATCTATCATCCATAGCCTAAATGGCTCGCAGCTGACACTATATTCTTTCCCCATGCTAATTATTATATTTTTAACCTTAAAAAGAATGCCTGCTTCAGGTTTTTCCAAAAGTTTCAAAGAATCAAAATAGCCTTCAGCACATTTAATTGTTCCACCAATTTTATTTTTTTCAAAAAGTGTAACCTTACATCCTGCCGAAGCTCCTTCCATAGCTGCATAAAGACCTGCAGGGCCTCCTCCCAAAATAGCCAGCTTTGTCAATTTCATACACCTCCTGATTAAATGATCCGGCTCTAGAGCCGGATCATTTAATCTATTTTGTTATCTTAACCCGCAAGGTCACTTCAATTTAGCTATTATTGTTTAAGCCTGGATAGTCAATTCCCTGGCAATGGACTTGATATGCCACAACATATCCCTTAAAGAATCTAGTATTAACAAGTATAGTGTAGAAGACTTAGGAAGGCACTCACCTTTTATTAGCCTTTCTTCATGTTCGGTTGCATATTTTTGGGTGTTACTTTCAATTTCCTTGATACGAGCTACAATATGTTGGATTAGCACCTGGTTCTCAGTCATAAACACATCATTTAAATCATTGGCCAATTCCAGTGTAGATTCAAAAATTTCTTTTAACTCTCCAACCGCTTTATCGGTAAACAAGACGCCTTCCTTAATTTTTACCTGACTTTGGTTTAAAACTTTTATTACATTATATTTTATACTCTCTAAGCTGTTAACAATAGAAAGTATTTTGGTTATTTCCTCTTTCTCCTCCAGCTCTAAAACAGGAACCTTTACAGCCAGCTCTTCTACCCGGGTATCAATTATGCCAATTTTCTTATCACAGTCTTTAATAATCTCTTCTTTGTTTTTTAAAAATCCTTCGAAAATTAAATCCAGCATTATATGCACTTCACTTATTATCGCAGCCATTCCAGGCCCCATATTGCCAAGCACTTTCTTTTTTTGTGTAACCATATCATTACCCCTTTCTATTTATTTATTTTGTTATTTAGCATTATTTTTAATATTCTATAAATTTGCATTAAATCCTTTTTAATTGTTTGCTTTTTCCTTTTTCTGTTGTAATATATAATAAAGAGAAGTGTTTCTTATCAATATTTACTAAATTACTAAAGCATAATAAATTTTTGTCGAAAATAATATTAATTACAAATATGAGTAGTGGAGTGTATCTATGAAACAAGAAAAAAAATCTAAGATAAATATAGATATTAATGTTCTGGATGAGATAATAAAGGAAACCGTCCAGTCTGTTGAGGAAAGTGAGCAGCAAATTTATGATATAGCTGAAAATGCCCGTATGGAGTATTACAGGGTACAAAAAGAAGTAAGTAAGGTCAAAAATGAAGTAAAAGATATAATAAGTGAAGTAGACCTGCTGGAGGGAAAAGAAAAAAAAGCCCGTTTACACTTGATGGAAGTTAGCAGTAATTTTGATAAGTATAACGAAAAAGATATTTTTGAAGCTTACGAAAATGCCAAAAATATACAAATTGATCTTTCCCTTATGAGAGAAAGAGAGTTTAATTTAAGAAAAAAAAGGGACGAGCTTGAGTTTACCCTAAAACGACTAAGTGAAACCATGAAAAAAGCAGAAAGCCTGGTAACCCAGGTTAGCGTGGTATTAAAATATTTGACCTCTAATTTAAGCGATCTAACAACATATTTAGGAGAAATACACCAGCGACAAATGCTCGCCTTCCGAATAATTAAGGCTCAGGAAGAAGAGCGAAAGCGGGTTGCCAGAGAAATCCACGATGGACCTGCCCAGTCAATGGCCAATATTGTCTTAAGAGCGGAGCTTTGCGAAAAGCTGCAAAATGTAAACCCTGAAAAAATGCCGGAAGAACTGTTAAGTTTAAAGGATGTAGTTCGAGAAGTCCTGCAGGATTTACGAAAAATTATTTTCGACCTTCGCCCCATGGCTTTGGATGACCTGGGAATTGTCCCAACCCTGAAGCGGTTTGTATCTAATCACCAGGAAAAGTACGATATGCCTATAGAGCTAATTATTATTGGTGAGGATAAAAAGCTTTCCACTTCCCTAAGCCTGGCTATCTATAGAACTGTACAGGAAGCACTGACTAATGTAAGAAAACATGCTTCCGCTTCAAAGGTTACAATAAAAATTGAATTCGCTAATAATAAAATAAACCTGTCAATTAAAGATAACGGCTGCGGCTTTAATGTGGAGGAAGCTTTAAATGACGAAAAAAGTGAATGCTACGGATTAATTGGCGTACAGGAAAGGATTGAGCTCCTGGAAGGAGAGGTAGATTTCATAAGCTCTCCTGAAAAAGGCACAACGATTAAAGCTGTTGTTCCTATCTGTTAACAAAAGGATGTGCTGAGAAATGAAAGAAATTAAAGTTATTATTGCTGATGATCATCCGCTAGTCCGTCAAGGGATTAGAAAAGTTTTACAGCTGGAACCTGCCATAAAAGTCGTAGCTGAAACAACTAACGGGAAAGATACTGTTGCCATGGCTAAAAAACTTCAGCCTGATGTTATACTTATGGATATAAATATGCCCCTGATAAATGGAATGGAAGCAACTAAAATTATTAAAAAAGAAATGCCCCAGGTAAAAATTCTCGCCCTTACTATTCATGATGACGAAGAATATGTTTATGAAACCGTCCGGTCAGGGGCAACCGGTTACCTTTTAAAAGATGTAGATCCCGGAAGACTGGTTGAGTCTGTGCTGAAAGTTTACAAGGGAGAGTCTGTAATTCATCCCTCTGTTACAGCCAAACTTTTTCAAGAATTCAACCGCCTATCAAAGAGTAGCAGCGATGAAAATAATTTAACTCCGAGGGAACAGGAAGTCCTTAAACTAATAGCCCAGGGGCTTGCAAACAAAGACATTGCTAAAGGTCTTTTCATAAGTGAAAAAACAGTTAAAAATCACGTATATAACATCTTCAGAAAAATAGATGTTGCTGACCGCACCCAGGCTGCTGTTTACGCCATAAAAAATAATTTGGTTTAGATTTGAAAAAGACGCTGCAAGCGTCTTTTTTTATTTGTGCTAATGTAAATTATCCTTACGCCTTTTCCCCTAAGACAATTTTCTCGGGCTATTACCCCTTCTAAACTAGAACTAGAGTCCTACTTAAAATAGGTGTCATGATGGATATCTTTAAGATATAAATTAGGCGATAATAAAGTTGAAGGGTAAAGGAAGGCAAATTCTAAGCGCCTTAAAGTACATATAACTTATTTTCTATGGTGAGGTGATACATATGTTTAGTAAATTTCATTCATTAATAAGAAATAACCGCGGTCAGACCCTGGTGGAATTAGCATTAATACTGCCCATCCTGCTGCTGCTCATATTCGGCATAATCGAGTTCGGGCGGATATTTAACGCCCACCTCACTCTGACTCATGCCTCTCGGGAAGGAGCCCGAGCGGGGGCTGTGCATACAATCAACGAAGAAATCGAGAATATAGTAATTGATGCTTCTTACCCCCTTATCATTGATGATACTAATATTAACATTGAAGTTGACCCCCCAGAAAACCCCCCAGATACCATTAGAGATACCGGGGACGCCATTACCGTAGAAATCAATTCTACCATAGAAATTTTCACACCTGTTATTAGCAATCTTCTGGAAAACCCTTACCCTGTGTCTGGAAAGACTACCATGAGAGTGGAGTGATGCCAAGTGAAATTAAAGAAAATATTTCATCGGTTAATAAAAAACAACAAAGGTTCTGCTATAATTTTCACCGCCCTGGCCATGACGGTTATTGTGGGATTTGCCGCCCTGGTTACAGATGTGGGCTTATTGTATTTCAATAGAACCAAACTGTCTAATGCTGCCGATGCTGCCGCCCTGGCAGGAGCATCGGAATTGCTAAACAATGTTAATAACGTAGAAACAGTAGCCAGAGATTATGCTGTTAACAGAAACGGATTAAATTCGGACGAGATAAAAAATGTAGAGATCTTTGACAATGCTACTTCTGTTCGGGTAACCACCGGCAGAAAGGTTCATTTTGCATTTGCCCGGGTTTTAGGGCTTGACAGCTCTATGGTAAGGGCAAGTTCCGCAGCCAAAACTGCTCCTATCTCTTCCGCCAAAGACATTGTCCCCCTGACTGTCCCTGATGATGCTTACGAGAATTACGAAGAAGGGGAAAAGGTAACCTTGAAGGTGGGAGATTGGGAAGAGGGTGAAATTGGCGAAGGCAATTTCAATGCTCTTGCCCTGGGAGACAGCCAGGGGGCAAACTATTTCAGAGACCTTGTTAAATACGGTTTTAATGAATTTGTCAGTATAGGGGACGAAGTAGACACGGAGCCAGGAAACATGTCCGGTCCTACCGAGCAGGGAGTCAATTACCGGATTGATCTTGAGGCACCCGACAAACCTATAATAACTATTCCCCTTTTTGAAAATGACCCGGATCAAGAAGGTAGAACCTCTGTAAAAATAGTAGGATTTGCCTCCTTCCAGGTGGATGAAGTAGTAGGCAGTGGTAACAATTCCAAGGTAAAAGGCGAGTTTGTTAGGCGTATTGAGCCCGCCAGCAAAACTTCTGATGGAAATGCTGAAGACTTTGGTGCTTACGGCTTGAAGCTGATTGAATAATACTTAAGTGTTTAATTTTATCAAATAATTTATAAACCTAAAATATCTTCAAAAAAGGAGGATAAAAGTGAAAACAAAAAAAGTAATTTTATTTGCCCTTATCTTCGGTTTTTTGTCTGCCTTTAGCATATTCTGGTATGTGCAAGATCTGGAAAGTCAACACAGTCTACCTTTGCAAGAAGTTCTCACAGCTAAAAAAGAAATTCCAGCCAATACTACTCTAGAAGACGATATGTTCGAATGG
>SL_8KL_010_SEDDRAFT_10000608_pt1 | contig 31452 bp, 30 predicted proteins | sample SodLakKL_010_SED_4_FD_11160 | JGI IMG/M metagenome (IMG submission 11160)
TATCAACTAAAAAATACATTATGTTAGTTAAACAGTTTTTTACCAAAAAGATTGCTCACAGCTCATATATACTTGCAGGTGATGATGTATGTGCTGTGATCGATCCGCAAAGAGACACAGACATTTACATAAAAGAAGCGCGGGAGATGGGTTTAGACATTATCCATATTTTTCAGACTCACTTGCATGCCGACTTTATTTCCGGGCATATGGACCTGGCAAAAAAAACAAATGCAAAAATTTACGCTCCCAAATCAGCCAACTGCACCTTCGACCATGTACCTCTTGCCGAAGGGGATACCGTGAATATCGAAGACATGGAGATCAGCGTACTGGAAACTCCCGGTCACACGCCCGAACATTTATGCTACGTAGTTGCCGATAAGAGCCGCAGCGGCAGTCCCGTCGGCGTTTTTACAGGTGACACGCTCTTTGTCGGTGATGTGGGTCGCCCGGATCTGTTTCCAAATATGGCCGAAGAGCTGGCCGGGAAGCTATACGACAGTCTGCATGAAAAAGTGCTGAAGCTGCCTGATTACACAGAGGTGTATCCTGCACACGGTGCCGGTTCGCTCTGCGGAAGGGCCATGGGTGCCAAAAGAAGCAGCACCGTTGGCTACGAACGTAATTACAACCCGGCACTGCAGATAAAATACAAATCCGAATTCATCAAGTCACTCACTGAAAATATGCCTCCTGCACCTGACCATTTCGGACGTTGCACCGACATAAACCGCCAGGGCCCGGCAAGGATTGATGAGCTGCCGGTTATGCAGGAGCTAAATGCCAAAGATTTCTACAAACTAATGTATGACAACAACTACCAGGTGCTGGACACACGTAGTTACATGGCTTATGGGGGACAGCACTTAAAAGGAGCATGGCACCTCGATCTCAACGGCAATTTCCCTACCTTTGCAGGCTGGGTGCTGCCCCCAGATAAAAAAATCCTTTTAGTGGCCGAAGATTACAAAAAGGCAGTTGATGCGGCCATATGGGCACGGCGCGTTGGGGTTGACAACATAGTAGGATACCTCGACGGGGGGATGGTAAGCTGGGCCGTTTCAGGCTTACCCGCCAGCCATATCACACAAATCTCAGCAGCCGGACTGCACGATATGGTCACAGGAAACGAAGACTTTGTCATGCTCGATGTACGTGCCCCAACTGAATTTGAGAACAATCATATCCGGGGTGCCATAAACATACCCGTGGCAGACCTCAGAGAGCGATACAATGAACTGAACCGTGAGAAGCCCACAGTGGTAGCCTGCAGCTCAGGAAACCGCTCCAGCCTTGGAACTAGCATTCTTGAACAGCATGGATTCACTAAACTTTTCAACCTGGCAGGAGGAATGACAGGATACAGTTCGGCAGGACACAGCAAGGAATGCAACATATGTAGCAATCCCCACGGCGCAAGGTTCTTCAAAAAGGTCACCAAGGTAAATAAACACTGGGATTCGGAAAACCAATAAAACGAACAATATGGAAATCATTACACAAGTAAACTGGTCACCCTATGCTGCCGGCATTGGCATAGGTATACTAACCTGGTTCACCTTCCTCATTTCGGGGAAGCCTTTTGCTTGTTCCACTTCCTTTTCCCGCAGCAGCGGAATGATAGAAAAGTTAATACGTGGCAGCAAGGTTGAAAAAAAGGCCTATTACCAGAAAACCAAACCCCGTATAGACTGGCAGTGGATGCTGGTACTCGGAATAGTAATAGGGGCATTTATCTCGGCAATTATCTCAGGTGACCTCCGGGGGCAATGGATACCGGTACTATGGGCCTCCGCCTTTGGCGATAATATCATTGTCCGGCTGGTGGTAGCCTTTATAGGAGGGATTTTTATAGGCTTCGGCGCCCGATGGGCGGGCGGCTGCACCAGCGGCCATGGTATAAGCGGCACCCTCCAGTTGGCCGTCTCAAGCTGGATAGCGGCAATATGCTTCTTCATTGGCGGTATTATCACCGCCTGGTTTCTGTTTAACATTATAGCATAGGAGGCAATCATGACAAAGAAAACAGTTTTTGCTAAAGCAGGCGATAAAGCCCCTCTTGCATGGGGTCTGGGCTTCGGAATATTATTCGGATTCCTGCTTCATAAAGGAGGTGTTACCAAATACGATGTAATAGTCTCACAACTGCTTCTTACCGACTTTACTGTGGTGAAGGTGATGCTGTCAGCAGTTGTTACGGGCATGCTCGGGATTTACCTGATGAAAAGCCTTGGCTGGGTGAAGCTTTCGCCCAAGTCAGGCTCTGTTGGAATAAACGTGATCGGCGGTCTTATTTTCGGGGTCGGTTTTGCTTTGCTTGGCTATTGTCCGGGCACCATTGCAGGGGCCATAGGGAACGGCTTCCTGGATGCCCTTGTCGGAGGTCTGGCAGGCATATTGGCTGGAGCAGGCATTTATGCTGCAATATATACCAAAGTTAAAGACAGAATACTTAAGAAAGGTGATTTCGGAAACATAACCTTTCCCGAATTATTCAGGGTTAACGACTGGGCAGTTGTGATCCCCGCGGCCGCCGTCATTTTGCTGTTACTGATCTGGATCGAACGCGCAGGCCTTTAACAATACAATCATTAGCAAGGGGGCTATATGATAAATGGCAGCCGGTTGAGGGTTTTTGGTGCTATTTATTCGGCATAAAGAGCATCTTTTGCAGTATAATGAATATTGTACCCGTAACGGGAAAGTATATTTATGCAATTATCTTTTAGCTCCTCAGTATGGAAAGTGATCAAAAGTTTCGGTTTATATTTTGAAATACAATTCATCCCGCCAATCAATATTGATTGTTCGGCACCTTCTGCATTAATTTTAATAAAATCAGGAGGCTTTATATCCCCATTATTCAATAAATTATCAAGAGTATTGACACTGACCTTAAGTTTCCCTTCAGGGGATAAATGACCAGTTGCACTGCCCTGCGTATTATCAAAAAATTCTTCACTTATACTGTCGGAAATACAGGTTTTGAATACCTTAATATTTTCACAGTTGTTTATTTTTATATGCTTCCTAAGAAACAAAAGATTCATCGGCAATGGCTCGAAAGAATAAACCCTTCCCTGTTTGCCGACAATATCGGAACACAAAACTGAAAAATACCCCACGTGTGCGCCTATATCATATACAGTCTCTCCCTTTTTAACATTTTCAGTTAACACATCGGTATCTCTTTTCACATATTTCCCCTTAATAAACTTTATACTGGTAGCCAAAGACCATTTTTTCCCCTTCAATGGTCCATCCTGAACCGGCAAAGTAACTCCTGAAAACAAAACCTTAAAAGCATGCTTTAACTTCATTCGTATATTATTTTGTGTGAACACCTAAAATTTCTTTAAAATCTGGACCACATGGGCGTTCTTCCGTATATTATTTTGTTAAAGTTTTATATTATTTATTGGGCTAAAACTCATGGGGGCATTTTGAAAATGCCCTCACCGGCCGGATTTAATGGCTCTTTAACCTTATCCCGGGAAAGAGTTTTTATTCAATCAATTCCAAGAGTATTTCTTCGATATTATCTGCAGCAGGATTGGGTGCGTTGGCATCTATCAACTCACCCTCTCTATTTAAGGTAATATATTTGGGTACCCTTATTTCTTCCTCTTCAATTTCCTCATACAAACGTTCCGTCATTTCGGCGTTTAAAAGATAATGATACCCCTCAAGCTGTTCATCCTGGATCATCTCTTTCCACCCCTCCTGATTTGATTGTATGCAAACAAAAACAAAGCCGAGTTCTTGCTGTTCAAATTTTTCAAAAAGCTCGCGGGTATGCTGAAAATGATCTTTGCAAATACCGCACCAGGTTCCCCAGATAGTAATATAAAGGGGCTTCCCGGAATGAAATCCGGCCAGTTCGGAAATTACAGGAGCCTCACCAAAATTGACTTCATCTATTTCAATCTCCTCTTTATAAGAGATGTACGGTACTGATTCTTTCAGCGCCAACTGAGTTTCATGATAGCCTTCAATATTTCTGTAAATACGTGTTTGCTTTATTTCAGAGGAAAAACTCTCAAGAATATTCCCAAGTTGACCTACCTCTATCATGCGGTACATTCCCGAGAGAATAAAAAGTGAAAGGGGAGATTCCGGATTGTTTTGCATATAATCAATCCGGAAAGCCCGGTCCTGTCGTGATAATTCATCAATCCGTTCCTCAATTTTCTCCCTCTCCTTTTCATCTGCATCTTCTTTTTTTTCGTTCAGCTCCCAAATATCTGAAAGAAACTTTTCTGTACGCTGCTCACGAAATTCCATGTACTGCTCATTTACAGGCCCGCCAGATATTTCAGAACCCCTCTCCCAGTTATCCGGATCTATTTCAACTTTTAAGCCGGCAGGCTCCAAAAATATCGGAAAAACTTGCTGAGCAAGTGTCCAGTGATTACTTATAGCATAAACATCTAGAAAATCTGTTGTACCTTCAAAGAAGAATTCACCGTTTTCTATCCTCGCTGAATCAACTCCTGGCTCATCTGATGAAAATTCAACCAGGTACACCCATTCTTCATCCGGCTCATCGGAAAAAGTCCCCTTAATTGTATATTCATTATTATTGCCGCAACTAAGAATAAATGCAGCCGATAAAAAAACAACAAAATATCTTTTCATAAAACCCTTTTTTATTATATCCGTTTCAACAATTGTGAGGCTTTTATCTGTTTTTACCGGTTAAACTGTTTTAAAAAAGTTATTTCACACCAGCAGCGGTCTCATAAGGATTGGCCGGATCATTGCTCCACTCGAACCATCCACCGTCAAATACAGAAACTTTGGGCCAGCCCATCAGCCATGCATTGAACCACGCTTCGCTCCCGCGCCAGCCGGTTCCGCAATAAAATGCCAGATGTTTATCAGGGGTTATTCCCTGTTCTTTCCAAATTTGCTCTGTTTCTTGAAATTCGCGTATTGTGTGATCAAAATTGCGGTAATTTTCCATGTGATAGGCATCGCTGCCGCAATCTGCAAAAATAGCGCCGGGTATTCTGCCTTTGGCTTCAATATAATTGTAACCGCTCACCTCGCCGATATACTCAGGATAGCTCCGCACACAAACCAGCTCGGAATCACCGGCTTTCAGCATTTCCCTGGCTTTTTCCATATCTACAATAAATTCAGGATTTTGAGGTACTGAAACTCCGAAATCTGAGACGGGCTGCCTGGCCACATCATCAACGTCAACCTGAAAGCCGGAATCTTTCCATGACTGGAAACCACCGTTCAAAACCCGCACATCTTTGACTCCGGCATACATCATAATCATGGCAAGGCGAACAGCTCCTAAATGGCCGGCTGCACTACCGGGGAATTCGTCGGCATTGTCGGGGAACATAAATTTACCGTATAAGACAACTGTTGTTTCGGCTGTAATGCCGTGTTGTTCCAAAGCGTTCTTCAACTCTCCGGGCGAACGGCGGTTCCATGTTTCGGGATCCTCGAGTGCAAGGGTATCCATGTCAATGGCACCGGGAATGTGCCCGCTCAAATAAGCATCACGGTTTCGGTAATGAGCGTGTACCAAAACAAATTTGTCATTTTCATAATGGGGCGGCTTACCCCCGGAAATCAACCGGTTTATCCATTCCGGCGAAACCAGATGCTTGTACCGTGGCAGGTATTCAACCGGCAAAGCGGAATTGAGTGACCAGTCGCTGAGAAAATGATTGTAAACCGATATGTTTTGATAGCCCGACTTTTGGAACACCTCCGCCACTTTTTGGCTTTCTTCGGCATTATATCCATAAATAACCAATGAATCAGAGGGCTGGATGTTTTTATACCTGACCATCTCTATCCAGTCCATATAGCCGGTCCATTTCAAAGGCAAAGACCTGGCCCCCTTAATGTGTCCGCCCCGCCTTTCACCAAACAGCTCCCAACCATTGTAGGCGTCAGCAGGACGCACATCAATTATTTTTGACTTTCCGTCTGCAGTAAGATTTTTTATCTCCCCGGTAGAAATTTCTTTGAACTTCGCCATAAATTTTGGTTTTATAGATAATCTTTAATAGATAAAGGTACTTTTATGCTGCAGAAAATCCAACCAGATATAACTTTTTTTTGTATTAACCCTTAACCATTGGATTAATTATCAAATACTGCTTTTAATACTTTTTTCTTATTTATTGTTGATTAAAAAATTCAGCTTCAAAGCCCGCTCAGATATTTCTTGAACCTCCTGAATCATCAGAATAAACTCCCGTCAGTTTACGGTAAGACAAAACAAGATGAAAAAATCCTGGGGTTGGCCTGCGTTAAAAAGAGGCTGACTTAAAAAAGTCAGCCTCTGCAGCAAAACATTTTGTTTAAGTTTTTTGCATTTTATCTTAACAGGGTTTTTTAAAATCTTTTAATCCAAAGGCAATAAAACAGTATCGATAACATGGATAATACCGTTGGAAGCGGAGATATCAGAAGAAACGATATCCGCTACTTGTCCGGCAATATCTGTTATCACGGCATCCCGGGATTCCGGCTCCTTTTTAATATGCCAGGAATAGTTGAATAAGTATGAGTTGATAAACTTTTAAGACTGATTGACAATTAATTACCTGTTATGACCATATCATAAACCCGGTAGATGATGAGAGTCTCCTCTGAGAAAGAGCAGTCAACAAGATTCACAAAGGGATTTTCCACCTCCACCTCTACAATAGCATACTCCAGGCCCGGCTCCACAGCCTCGTCCGGGAGAAATTGCAGCTGATCCATCTCAATTAAAAATCTGCTGCCGGCCCTTTCAGCTAACTGAGGGTATAACTCCCGCAGGCAGTCAAACAGGCCAGGCGGAGATTCTATGCCTGCACCGGCATACTGCTGCTCCATAACGTCAGGATCGCCATCGATGACCGGCCCGGATTCAGTATCGCTGAACACCTGACGGTCAAGGAAATCGGCATACTGATCAAGGGCGGGCGGGGGGGCACCCTGTGCCTCCATCTGTTGCATTAAAAGCTCCATATACAACTGCCTGACCTCTGCAGGGGAGTGATCGGTAGTAAAAACACTGACCGTTACAGCGGCTGACTCATAACTAAGAGCCTGTCCACCTTCATAGCTCATACCCTCCCTGACTGCTTCCGGGGTAACATCCGGCCACTTCTCAGTAAGTTCAGGACAGTAATCAGCAAAATCAGGCAGGGGAACCATCTCATGGGCCGTCTGCCCAAATCCTTTTGTGATACAACACAACAGGCATATCACTGCGGTAATGAACAAATAATTTTTCATATAAGTTTTTTCCAAAATTTACAAAATTTGTTTACCCTTTCAAAAAAAATCTTTAAAATAACAACCTGCTGATTGTACTTGTTTAATATGTGAAAAAAATTTTTCAGGTCATACCGCAAAACCTGAAAAACCTTTTCAGTTCTATCAATGGATTGACATTGCCTTTTCTTTGCAAGGGGTAACTTTGAACAACCAAAAAAGGTATATTTTTATGTCACATAACAAGTTAAGAAATTAAAAAGATTCTGGGAATAATAGAGTTTTTTTTATATATTTCTTAAAAAATCAAGGGTAATATCACTTCCCGGCCGGGCCCGTCTAAAAGTAAGATCAGAGTTTGCCGGCCTGATAGTTAAATATTTATTGTATTCTCAGGGAATTTTTATAGACCCCGGGAGTATTAAACACAAAAAGATCTTATTCAACTTTTTTGCTCTTTTTTCATTTATATCTGAAGGGACCGGAAAGTTGGGAATTTCAAAATACAAACTGCATGATCGATGAATAAAAAAGATTATCACCAAATTGAAAACCAGGAATGGCTGGACTCACTTGAGTATGTCATTCAAAACAACGATCCTGAACGCGTAAGCGAAATCCTGAGCCTGCTCCAGACCAAAGCCCATAAAGCGGGCATCCCATTCCGCTGCCCGGGTAATACCCCATATATAAATACCATTCCTGCCGAAAAGGAATCGCCTTATCCGGGCAGCACTGAAATAGAAAGAAGGATAAAGAGCATTATACGATGGAACGCCATGGCAATGGTTGTAAGGGCCAACCTTGAATCGGAAGGCATCGGCGGCCATATTTCAACATACGCATCCTTAGCTACCCTTTTGGAAGTGGGATTCAACCACTTTTTCAGGGGCGGTGACAGCGACACCCCTCCCGATCTGATTTATTTCCAGGGTCACGGTTCACCGGGAGTATATGCCCGCTCATTTGTTGAAGGCAGGTTGTCTGAAAAAGATTTACACAATTTCAGAAGGGAACTGGACAAGAAAGGAGGCCTGCCCTCCTACCCCCATCCCAGGCTAATGTCAGATTACTGGAAGTTTCCGACTGTTTCAATGGGACTCGGCCCCCTTATGGCCATATACCAGGCAAGATTCCACAAGTACTTGGAGGATCGAGGTCTGAAGGAAAAAAACGGGGAAAAAATCTGGGCTTTCATAGGTGACGGTGAAATGGATGAGCCGGAAGCACTTGGAGCTATTACTGTTGCCAGTCGCGAAAAGCTCAATAATCTTATTTTTGTCGTTAATTGTAATCTGCAGCGTCTTGATGGTCCGGTAAGGGGTACGGGGAAAATAATCCAGGAACTGGAAGCTGCGTTCAAAGGGGCCCGCTGGGAAGTAATTAAAGTTATCTGGGGAAAGGACTGGGACCCGCTGATAGCACAGGACGATACAGGCGAGCTGGTTAAAGCGATGGATGAAATCCCTGACGGACAGGTCCAAAGATATACAACAGAATCCGGGGATTATATCAGGAAAAACTTTTTCGGCAAAAGCGAAAAATTGCTGAAAATGGTCGAGAATTATTCTGACGAACAGCTTGAAAAGTTAAACAGGGGCGGACACGATCCTCAAAAGGTCTTCAATGCATACAAGGCTGCAGTTAGCCATGATGAGGGTCCGGTTGTTATCCTTGCACAGACCATCAAAGGATACGGACTCGGGGAGGCAGGAGAAGGAAGAAACATAACCCACCAGCAGAAAAAGCTTAATGAGCAGGAACTGCTTCATTTCAGAAGCAGATTCGGCATCCCCCTCTCGGATGAAGAGGCTAAAAAGGCTCCTTTCTTCAAGCCACCTGAAGAGAGCGAAGAGATGCAGTATCTTAAAAAACGAAGGGAAGAGCTTGGAGGCTACCTGCCCAGAAGAAATTCAGAAGCCAAACCCGTTACCTTGCCCGAAAATAATATATACGATGAACTCCTTGAAGGGTCGGGAGACAGGGAAGTGGCCACCACAATGTCTGTTGTCGGGCTGATGGGTAAATTGATGGGGGACAAGAACATTGGCAAAAGAATTGTCCCTATTGTTCCCGACGAATCCAGAACCTTTGGCATGGATGCACTTTTCCGCAAATTCGGCATCTATTCGCATTTCGGGCAGAATTATGAGCCGGTTGACAAGGAGTCGCTTCTTTATTACAGGGAGGCAACCGATGGCGCCATACTGGAGGAAGGTATAACAGAAGCAGGATGCATTTCCTCTTTCATTGCGGCCGGAACTTCCTATTCTGTTCACAAGATAAACATGTTTCCCATGTTTATCTTTTATTCAATGTTCGGTTTCCAGCGGATCGGAGATTTGATCTGGGCTGCTGCAGATGCCAGAACAAGAGGATTTCTTATCGGGGGAACGTCCGGTAGAACGACACTGCCCGGAGAAGGTCTTCAGCACCAGGACGGACAATCACATCTTTTTGCTATGTCAATTCCTTCGGTTAAAGCATATGATCCTGCCTATGCATATGAACTTGCAGTAATTGTAAGGGAAGGGATAAAAAAGATGTTCGTCGAACAGGAAGACCTGATATACTATATCACCGTACTGAACGAAAAGTACAAGATGCCGAAAATGCCTGAAGGTGTTGAAGATGGTATTCTAAAAGGGATGTACAGGTTAAAAAAGAGCAGAAAAAGAAAAGGTGAAAAGGTACACCTTTTTGGCAGCGGTGCTATATTGAACGAAAGCCTGAAAGCGGCAGAAATGCTTGAAAAGGATTACGGTGTAATTGTTGATGTATGGAGTGTGACCAGCTATAAAGAGCTATATGACAATGCCAGGGAGACCGACAGGTGGAACCGCCTCAACCCGGAAAAAAAAGCACGAAAAACTTATATTGAAGAATGTATGGAGGGTGAGGAAGGATTATGCCTGGCAGCGCATGATTATGTGAAAGCTATTCCAATGACAGTATGCCGGTGGTTCCCAGGAATACTTACAGTGCTCGGCACAGACGGTTTTGGAAGAAGCGATAACAGGAAGGAGCTGAGGAATTATTTCGAGATTGACGACCGCCATATAGCCTGGGCCGCTCTCTACAGCCTTTATACTGAAGGCAAAATTGACAAAAACACTCTTATTAAAGCAAAAAAGGACTTTAAAATTGACCATAACAAACCGAACCCCACAGAAATATAAATAATAACCAAGCCTATGATAAAAGAAATTAAGCTGCCCGAAATTGCCGAGAACATAGACACTGCAGTGGTAGTGGAAATACTGGTATCGGTGGGCGATAAAGTTGAAAAAGACGACCCCCTGGCGGAGCTGGAAAGCGACAAGGCTGTTTTTGACCTCCCTTCCGAAGCCTCAGGCACAGTAAAAGAAATCAAAGTAAAAAAGGGTGATAAAGTTGAATCGGGACAGGTTTTGTTTACAATTGATACCACTTCAGGTGAAGGTGAAGAAAAAGAGGAAATAGAGACAAAAACGGAAAAAACAGAAGAAGCAAAAGAAAAAAAGGCAGAAGAGAAAAAGGAAGAAAAAAAGGAAGAGAAAAAAGAAGCACCTGCAGATGAAAAGAAGGAAGTAGCAGAAAAAACAGAAGAGGAAGCTGCAATAAAGGCAGAAGAAGATACTGAACTGGCTGGCGAAATCCCCGCATCACCCTCGGTAAGACGTATTGCCCGTGAAATAGGAGTAAATATTAAAAAAGTAAGTGGCAGCGGACCAGAGGGGCGAATTACGGCCGATGACGTAAAAGATTTTGCCAAAAGACAGCTTGAGGACAGCAAAAAAGCTGTTGCTGCCGACGACTACCAGTTGCCCGATTTTTCCAAATGGGGAAGTATAAAACGGGAAAAAATGGATACTATCAGGAAACTCACTGCAAAAGAAATGACAGGATCCTGGCAATCCATTCCTCATGTATTTCAGTTTGACAAGGCAGATGCTACCGGACTGGAAAACTTCCGCAGGAAATATTCCAAAATGGTTGAAAAAGAGGGGGCCAAACTGACCGTAACTGCAATACTTCTCAAACTTACCGCCGAAGCTCTCAGGGTATTCCCAAGGTTCAACACCAGCATTGACATGAATAGCGAGGAGATTATATTCAAGGAATATATAAATGTAGGAATGGCGGTTGATACAGACAGGGGATTGCTGGTGCCGGTGATACGCAATACCGATAAAAAATCTATAACCGAACTCTCTGTTGAGCTTAAAGAGGTGGCCGAGAAGGCCCGCAATAAAAAGATAATGCCTGAGGAACTTCAGGGCGGCAATTTTGCCATCTCCAACCTTGGCGGGATTGGCGGGACCAGTTTTACCCCGATAGTTTACCGTCCAAATGTGGCAATACTGGGTGTATCAAGATCACAAACCGAGGCGGTATATATTGATGGAGAGTTCAAGCCAAGGATGATGCTGCCGCTATCACTCTCGTACGACCACAGGGTAATAGACGGGGCTGAAGGAGCAAGATTCCTAAGATGGATGTGCGAGGCAATAGAGAATCCGATGCTTACAATGTTTTAGAAAGTTGAGCCGGCCGGGGAAAATAATACAATATTGCCGGTTTTTCGTTTATAAAAACCCTGCAACAAGAGTTTAGGTGCCACAAAAGGTTTGATATGTTTTTTCAAATTCCGGATCAGTGAAGAGTAATTCTCTGCTTTCTTCTTTGAATTCATAAGGTGTTCGAAGTGCATCCAACATATTATGCAGTTTAGACAAATTACCTTCATCAGCTAAATCAATTGCTTGTTCAACATGAAAATTCCTTGGTATGAGAACAGGGTTGTTTTTTTTCATTAAGGATACTGCATATTCAAAACCCTTTTTGCTTCTGCCCAGCCTCTCTGTCCACTTTTTTTTCCAGGGGTGAAACGCTTCTTTGAAATTTGAATTTTCATCGATCAAATCATCCATGTAAAGGCCGGAAAAGGTATTTGTATAATCTGCTCCATACTTCAGCATAATATTCATCAATTCATCTATCAGTGCATTGTCCTCTTCTTCCGGTTCTTCAATCCCTATCTTGGAGGACATCATTTTAAACCATTTCTCTGAATAGATGCTGTCAAACTGGTTGATTATTTTAATTGCCAGGGATATTGCTTTATTTTCATCGGAATGAATAACCGGCAATAACGCCTCTGCCAGTTTAGATATATTCCATTTAAGTATTTTGGGTTGATTTCCGAAAGAATATCTTCCGAACCTGTCAATTGAACTAAATACCGTTTCAGGATTGTAGCTGTTCATAAATGCACAGGGGCCATAGTCAAAAGTTTCACCGGATATGGAAATGTTGTCTGTATTCATTACTCCATGAATAAATCCAACACGCATCCATTCAACTATCAGTTCAATCTGCAAACGCATTACCCTGTCCAGAAGGCTTAAGGCAGGATTTTCAGCCTCTGATATCTCCTGGAAGTGTCTATGTATGGTATAATTCACAAGGGCTGTTAAATCTGCTTTTGTGCCGAAATATCCTGCATATTCAAAGGTCCCCACCCTGATATGGCTTTTCATAACCCTAGTAAGGACAGCACCTTTATGAATAACTTCCCTGTAAACCGGTTCATCTGTTTTTACTACTGCCAGGCTTCTGGATGTAGGTATTCCAAGGTGGTGAATTGCCTCGCTTACTATATATTCTCTAAGCATAGATTTTAAAGTGGCTTTACCGTCGCCGTTTCTGGAATATGGCGTTCGGCCGCTACCTTTTAGCTGAATATCAAGGCGACTACCTGACGGTGTGATATGTTCACCCAGTAATATCGCCCTTCCATCGCCTAACATGGTAAAATGACCGAATTGATGTCCCGCGTATGCCTGTGCCAGAGGCGTTGAATTTTCAGTTAATTTGTTACCCGACAGGATCAGGGAAAAAGTTTCATCCTGGTTAATATTAACACCCAATTCTTCTCTAAAAATATCATTAAACAAAAAAGTTCGCGGATTCCGGGCAGCGGCGGGATTTACCCTGCTGTAAAATAAAGGCGGCAACAACAGATAAGTATTGTCAAAGTTGAAAGTACTATTAGAGTTACCGGTATTCATGAGCAATAAATTCGTCAACCATGGAAAGTTAAATTCACTTCAGTGGATGCTTCTATTTAATGGCTGACACACCTTCAAAAAAAATCATTCTTCTGTTGTATCTGCCGTTATTAATTTAACAATTTTGTCAGGTTCTTGTTCAGGTCAACCGTTAAAAAACAGGTCAATACATAACCTTTGCCTAAATACCGTTACGCCTTATGCTTTCTTCCCGTGAACAACCCCGCAATCCCGCCCAGGAAAAGCTGTGAGGTGACTTCCCTGAAGCCTGCCTCCCTCAACAGCTCTTTCAGGGCATCACGATCATAAAAGTACCTTGCAGAATGAGCAAGATATTTGTAAGCGCCTTTATGACCTGAAAGTACTCCACCTACAGGAACTGTAGCGTATCTGAGATAGAAATAAAATAAAGACCTTACTACCGGGTTTGGCGGCTGACTGGTTTCTATAATAACCAGGCGACCGCCGGGCTTCAGCACCCTGAGGATTTCAGACAGAAACCTGTCACGGTCTGGATTGTGAAAAGTAAGGTTGCGAAACGCAAAGGCAATACCCACCAAATCAAAATGATCAGAAGGAAAAGGCATGTATGCCGCATCACCATTTATGAATTCAATTTCAAGTTTTTTCCCCCGGCTTTCTTTCTTGCAAGCTCCAGCATCGGGTAACTGTAATCCAATGCTGTTAGACTGGTGTTTTCAGGGGCCATCCGGGCAAGGTGTATTGAAAGGTCGCCGGTGCCGCAACAAAGGTCAAGCACCTTATCCGGACTGTTCTTCAGGCAGCCTGCAGCCGCCCTTTTCCTCCATATCTGATCAAACCCGAATGTGAGTATCCTGTTGAGAAGATCATAAGAGGGGGGTACGGCAGTAAACATTTTTTGCAACGGTCTCCCTTCCTCAGCTTTATTATCCATAGTCATTTTTATATAAACCCCCATCAGCCTTTGGCAGACAAAATAAGATGAACAAACATGGGGGTCCATGCGACCAAAAGAGATGAACTTAATTGACATACTATAATAACTTATTGAAAATTAGCTTAATTAACTTTGTTTGTACGCATGAATTCCCCATGATTCTGAAGACTCACAAAAAGACATGTATAAATTTGGGGAATCCATGGGATTGAAAAGCTAAAGTTCAAAGTCTTGATTTGGCAAAATATTGAAAAACAGCTTGCTAACAATAATTTATACGAATGAACCCGGGGGTGGTAAACCGGCAATATTTTTGCTTCTTGCCCTAAAGAATCAAAGATATATTGAAACAGCAAGGATTAGATGAAGTGTGGCCACGGAAATTGTAATATAGGCGAGTGTTTTATGATACTTTACATGAATTATGACAATACGCCTCCTTGTTAAAAACATCGTAGTAGCGGTTGCAAGGAGAAACACAAAAGTGATAATCCCAAAATAACCTGCCACCGGCAAGCCCCAAATCATATAATAACCTATATTCTGTATCCACTCCATAATTCACTAACAAATAAAATTTTTAAAGCTCCACTTCAACTTTTGTTCGCTGGGTATGACGCTGAAAAAAATTATCTGAACTATTATGATAACTTAAAATAACAGTATGTGTCTCTCCTTTTCTTAGATCATAACGGGATTCTTCATCCAGTGGAATAACAAATTCTGTACGTGAAAGTTCATCATCTCTCTCTCCCTTTGAATTTTTTATATAAGTTTCTTCAATTTTATCGTGAGAGGTTTGCCCTGTACCATAATGCTCCTCAATTAAGAAATTTTCATTTTCAAAGCCTGCTATTATAATCTTGGCATCAGCCATTCTTCTGGTTGGGTCAAAGCCTATTGCCAGCCAACCACTGCCGGGACTTTCCAAAACTATATTCAATTCCTGTTCATCCTGAGAAAACTCCCAGAAAAGTTCCATATCAATATCAGAAATAAAATGGTTAGTATACACCAATCCGTCAGTCAACTCACTTTCAAGTGATGCATTCCGATCAACTTTTACATCCTCATTTTCCACTTCCCCGCAACCATTTATAAGGGAAAAAACCAAAAACAAGGATAATACTAAGCTAAAACTTTTTTTATATATCATTTTTATTCCCTCCCTTTTATATTTTAATTTTCCAAGGTTATCTTAAAAATTTCCTCCATTTTAATATTTATTTTGGTTAGATCATGGAAAGAGCCGGAGTTTAGGTTTTTTTGTTTAAAATTACCACAAATAAAAAAGCTACTTCTCTACATTAAATCTTTCAATTTCCCTCTCTAAAAAGAAACTGATCACCGTCCTGATGGCCACGATGCTCGCCAGGATGGCGATTTCGGTAAAAGTGGGATGCATGACCGTGGCAATAATATCTGCTGCTATCAAAAACTCCAGTGCCATTAACAAATAAGATGCAAACAGATGGCGAACCGATTCCCTTTCCCTGTAAACAGACTTTTTTTTTAGTCTTTTAAACTCCAGCTTCAAGAGCCTGATCACTGTTAATATCACACCCCATACTATAACTGCCACACCAATAGTGCCTATGACGATATACAGAAAATCAAAGATTTCGGTTAACTTTAGTTCAATCATACAGACACGTTTTGACTGGGCGCTGTATTACAGCAATTAGCAATATATAAAAAATTATGGATTTGGCTGTCTTAAAAACCACACTTTATTACTTTGTAATTGCCAGTACTGCAAACGAAGTCCAATGCTCAGGATTAATACTGCTCCGAAAGAATATCTTAATTATCCTCTGAAAATCAAGTGAAAAAGGAAGAGGATAACTACTGCGCCGATTGCCCCGGTAAGGATCGCACCAAGCCAGCCTCCCAAAAAAATTCCAATTTTTCCAAGCAGCCAGTATCCCACAAAACCGCCGGCTATCCCGACAATAATGTTACCAACCAATCCATAACCGCGTCCCCTGAAGACAACGCTCCCGAGCCAGCCGGCCAGAGCACCGATAAGAATTGTCACAACTATTTCCATATCTTATTATTTTAGCTTATCAATAAAAGATTCCGTCAATATGGCTTTAATCAAAACCAAAACACTTATGCCAATATCCGGCCTTAAAAAATCGGGGGTAGTTTACAAAATCCACATAACAAATGTAAAAAAATTATAGTAAAAATCCAAATTGAAAATTTAGCGCCGGGATTCACCCGGTTTTTGAACAAAGGCTACTCAATCGTGGCCAATTTGGTTTAACTCCACCCTTGAATACTTTGTATCCTTTGTCCATTTGGCACAAATGCCACTTGATTTACTTGTTTATGAGCTACTTGAACGTACCTCGCCCATACACCCTCGTGTTGGTTCTCATGTTTATCTCCTTTCTTTGTTTTTAAGCCACCTCGATGAGCCTGTCAAGCTCTTCCCAGTCGGCTTTATAAAAATGGTGTTCATACATTTTAAGTTCTGCCTGATGCCCACTCCTGGTTATTTTGGCAGGCACTGCAATAAACCAATCAATAAAACTGCGGTGTTCCTGCTTTTTAAACTTGTTTTTCCTTTGGCGCATCATTACCGATATGTTGTATGCCAATACACTTAACTGCCAGAGGATATCATTTGCCCAAAAGTCATCGGTTAACGTGCTTCCTGCCATCACATGCCCTTTTATCTGCTCAATCCATGTCTCGCTCGTGGAACGCTGCTTGTAGAGCTCATGTAATTCCATGGCATCCATATCATAATTGCTGATATAACACACGTATTGATATACCGGAACCATTTTCTTTTCTCCCAGGTATGAGACTTCAACATGTTCCTTTACTGTCCTCATTGCTTTCAGTGTTCTGGAGCGTTGCCAGGATTTTGCCCGGTAGCTGAACTCGCATGTGGCAACATCTTTAAGTCCCTCTATATCAAACCATGTTTGTGCTTTTAACAAGTCCTCAAGGTTCTTGAGTTTAACTTTTACCAGGTAGTCCCAATTATAAGATTCCAGTACATCAAATAATTCCCCTGAAAAGAATCCGCTGTCTGCTCTGAAAAAAAACTTTCCTGATATTCCGTGGCAGACTGGTTTGCACTTCCTTTAAGAATTCAACAATACCATTGGCTGTATATGCTGATCCGGATCTGAACCATGTATGATAAAGCAGTTTCATCTCACTTACAAAAACCAGCAGCGGATGATAGCTTTTGGCTCCTTTCTTTGTCGTGTTAAATCCCTTCTCTGCCCCTTTCTGATGGCCGCAAACAGATTTAACGGTGGAATCGGCATCAAGCGTTATACTTTCCAGCCTGCTTTCACTTAACCACCTGGCATTTTTTGACAGCAATAACATTTGCAATTTGCGTGCACCGCCTTGCCCCAGGTTCTTCAGTGTGGCAGATATGGCATTTTCGTTTATGCCCTTTTTCAATCGCAGTAGCGATCTTACCAAACCGTCTCCGCTAAAGGCAGCGATCCTGCAAATCCGGCTTACCCCGCTGATCGAGGCCAATGTGATTGCATTCAAAATCTGGTTGACACCAAACTTTGTGGCATTGTGCCACACGGTGGGGAAAGATGAACTTATGGATCTTATGATGTTTTGGCGGTTCATATATTTTGCTACTGTATTCAAACCTGCATATTTGGTGATGTTACTGCCTGTAAATGAAGCCTTAACGATTTTTGATTGGCCGTTTAATTTTTTCTTTGTATTTTTCATCTGAAAAGTGGTGTTTTTTTGTTTGTGTTATTTGTGTAACGACTTAAATATAAACAAAATACATCACTATTCCTTGTTTTTATTTTACTTTTTCAAGTACAATTTATTTTGGAATTAACCGGATGAGGTAAAAAAAATGCTCCTGCCGGTGACCCGGCGGAGCATCAAATTAAAAGTAATATGTTTTACAAATTTATTGCAGAACAAAGGAAATAGGGAAGGTAAATCTTACCCTGACCGGATCATCTCTTTGGTATCCGGGCTCCCATCTCGGCGAATTCTCTATAACGCGAACCGCTTCCTCGTCCAGTGACCTGTCAACTCCCCTTACTACTTCCACATTGGAAATGCTTCCGTCAGCTTCAACAACGAACTGTACGATCACCGTGCCCGAAAGACCAGCTTCTGCTGCTCTTTGTGGATAACGCAGGTTTTCCTGTATCCACTGGCGGAAGTATTCATGATCCTGACCCTGGAAGGTGGGCATATCTTCCACGACAACAAAAATCTCTCCCTCATCTTCCTCTTCCTCTTCAATGGAGGTTTCCATTATTCTGAAATCGTCTCTTACCCTTCTGGTTTCGGCATCTTCTATAAAAAACTCGTCATCAATATCAATGTCGTCTTCTACAATTTCAAACATCTCCGATTCCGTGGGTGCAGGCGGAGGCGGAGGCTGCGGTTCTTCCTGGCGTGTTATGGGAATAATTTCCTCTTCCACTACCACATCTTCAACTTCACCCATTCTTCCTGTACTCACTTCACGGGTAGTCCATTCAAAAGCGATCAGGATAAGAACCAGAACGGTGACAAGTCCAACTTGCAAAAAAAGGCCCTTTTTCTTTTCAAGGTTAGCTCTTTCGGTCTTTTTTAGTTCCATAATCAATCAATAATTGTAAATAACTTAAAATGGTTTATTAATAATCAAAAGGCGAAAATATGTAAATGTTTAACATTACCAAATATTTTATCATATTTTGTATTTTAAAAAAACATTTTTTTTTAACTAAAACGATCTTTGGAGTTATTAATTACACAAAAACCGGACCAAAAATAAATTTTTTAAAGTTTCAAGCCGAAAAACCATATAAAATTCAGGGTTAAATGGGTTTGAGGTTTGTTTGAAAAACAAAAAAACCGGCAGCCGAATGACTGCCGGTTAAAAAAAATTATATTTTAAATGTCAATTATTCAAGTACAAAATTGATGGGGAACGTAAAGCGCACCCTGACGGGCTCGCCTCTTTGCTCTCCCGGCTCCCATTCCGGGGAATCTTCAATTACCCGTACCGCCTCTTCATCGAGTGCGGGATCAACTCCTCTTACAACTTCAACGTTTGAAACGCTGCCATCTGGCTCGACTACAAACTGCACCATAACTCTTCCCTCAATTCCTGCCTCAGCAGCTTCTTGTGGGTACCGCAGGTTTTCCTGTATCCACTCGCGGAAATACTCATGATCCTGACCCTGGAAAGTGGGCATATCTTCCACTACAACGAATACTTCTTCCTCTTCTTCTTCCTCCTGTTCAAGATCACCTTCCATTATCCTGTAGTCATCCCTTTCAGCTGACCTTGTTTCGGCATCTTCTACTGCAAGCTCATCATCCAGATCAACATCGTCATCTACGATCTCAAATTCATCGGTCTCATCCGGTGATGGCGGTGGCGGAGGCTCTTCTTCCTGCCGGGTTACAGGTACAATTTCCTCTTCAACTACTTCTTCCTCTACATCCCCCATCTCACCATGATCAACATCTTCAGTTGTCCATTCAAATGCTATCAATGCGAAAGCCAATACGGTAACAAAGCCGATTTGGAGGAACAACCCTTTTTTATTTTCAAGATCAGCTCTTTCTGTTTTTTTTGGTTCCATAATATCTGCTTTTGTTTTATATTTGTATGTTATGAATCCGGGGCTTAAATTCTTTTTTATTTCATTTACCTTATTTTACTTTTACCCCTATACATGTAACGGGTTATTAATCATAATATTATGATTTTTTTTAGAAAGGCCTCGGTTTCCCGTATGCCGGGAAATATGGAAGGAAATTTTAAATATTTATAACTTTTATTACTTATGAGAATAGCTATAATCGGGGCTACCGGACTGGTCGGGAAAATTGTCATGAAAGTGCTGGAGGAAAGAAATTTCCCAGTTAAAGAGCTTATACCGGCGGCTTCCCAAAAATCGGCCGGAAGCAAGGTAATAATGAATGAGCAGGTATGGAAAGTTTTATCCATTGAGGAAGCTCTTAAAAGTGACCCTCAGGTAGCTTTTTTTTGTGCAGGAGGCGATATTTCAAAAGAATGGGCCGGGGCTTTCAGTGAAACCGGTTGCACGGTGATAGACAACAGTTCAGCGTGGCGCATGGAAGAGGGAATTCCGCTTGTAGTGCCTGAGATAAATGCCGGTGTTATTGCCTCGCATAAACTGATAGCCAACCCGAACTGTTCAACAATACAGCTGGTGCTTGTTATGGCACCCCTGCATAAAATTTACGGCATTAAAAGGATTGTGGTTTCTACATACCAGTCGGTTACAGGAACAGGTATTAAGGCAGTAAGCCAGCTTAACAATGAACGGCAGGGTATTAAAAGCGATATGATTTATCATTATCCCATAGATAAAAACTGCATTCCCCAGTGCGATGATTTTTCAGTCGGCGGTTATACCAAGGAAGAGATCAAAATGGTTAACGAAACACGCAAGATCTTGACAGATAACAATATAGCCATAACCTCGACAGCCGTGAGGGTGCCTGTCTACGGCGGACATTCCGAGTCGGTTAACGTTGAATTTGAAAGGGATTTTGATATTGATGATGTGCGAAATATTTTAAGCAATACAGAAGGTGTGGTGCTGACTGACGATACAGAGAGTAATGTTTATCCTATGCCTGCATTTGTACAGGGATGTGATGATGTTTTTGTCGGGCGGCTCAGGCGTGACTTTTCGGTTCCCAATGCATTGAACTTATGGATCGTAGCAGATAACCTGCGCAAGGGTGCGGCGACCAATGCCGTTCAAATTGCCGAATATATGTTCAAAAAAGGGTTAATATAGAAAATCGTCGTAAGGGTAGCGTGTTTTGTGTATTTCATAAACCTTTCTGTAAAGAAGGTTCTTCAGCTCGTCAAAGTTTGTTTTATCTCTGGCGGAAATAAATATGCAGTTTTTGTTGTTTTGTGCCATCCATGTACGCTTTAGCTCTTCGAGTGTAAAATGTTCCTTTGTGCGGGGGGTTAAGTCGTCTTCATCCCTTTTTTTTGGCTTGTATGCGTCTATTTTGTTGAAGATAAGGTAAGTTGGTTTGTTAGCAGCCCCTATCTCTTCAAGGGTTTGGTTTACGGTTTTTATTTGTTCTTCAAAATTGGAATGTGAAATATCAACTATATGCAGTAGTATATCAGCTTCGCGCACTTCGTCAAGCGTTGACTTGAAAGATTCTACAAGCTGGTGGGGCAGTTTGCGTATAAACCCGACAGTGTCGGATAGCAAAAAAGGGAGGTTATCTATAATAACTTTTCGTACAGTGGTATCAAGTGTTGCAAAAAGCTTGTTTTCTGCAAAAATGTCCGACTTGCTCAGCACGTTCATTATGGTTGACTTCCCTACATTTGTATAACCGACCAGTGTAACCCGTACAAGTTTCCCACGGTTCTTTCTTTGGGTGGCTTTTTGTTTGTCTATTTGTTGAAGCTTTTTTTTCAGCCTGGTGATTTTGTCCCTTATAATACGGCGGTCAGTTTCAATTTCGGTCTCACCTGGACCTCTCATTCCAATTCCCCCGCGCTGCCTTTCAAGGTGAGTCCACATTCCTGCAAGCCTGGGAAGCAGATATTCATACTGTGCCAGCTCGACCTGCGTTTTGGCATAAGAGGTTTTGGCTCTGCGGGCAAATATATCGAGTATAAGATTGGGGCGATCAAGGATTTTACATACGAGAATTTTTTCAATATTCCTAAACTGGGTGGGAGAAAGCTCATCGTCAAATATCACAGTGTCAACACTATTTTCCTTGATATATTCTTTTATTTCTGATAGCTTTCCAGAGCCTATATATGTTTTGGGATTGGGTGTATCAATTCTCTGAATGAATCTTTCATAGGGAATTCCGCCGGCAGTTTTCGTCAAAAAAGCAAGCTCGTCAAGATACTCTTCAACTTCCTTTGCTGACTGTTCTTTGTTAATCACCCCTACCAGGACAGCCTTTTCTTCTACAACTTTAGATATAAAGGGTTTTTGCATGGATTTGTTAAAATGACTCCTTTAGATTATCAAACATGCAAAGATAATTAATATAAAAACCATCTCAATACGAGCTTTAAACCGCTTTATTGGATAAGCAGCCGGTTACTTCTGATCGCCTGTGAAATTGCTTCCCTTAGTGTTTCAGCGGTTCTGAAGATCATCTCTGCATCGTCAGGGAAAGGGAGTGGCTCTACACCCACTTTTTTAAGGGTTTCTTCATCAAGAGCTTCGGTGTCACCGATAGCTCTAGCCGAGCTATGTTCGAAAAGGCTTGCGGCACCTACAGGTTCTTTTTTCATCAGCTGCGACGGGGTTTCGGAAAAAAACTCTATGTCTCCTTCAATAAAGGCCTCCTTAATTTGCAGAGTTTCAATTACGGTACAAACAAGCTGTTTATATTTCGGTATTTTGATATCGTTGCCAAGGGAATCTTTCATAACATTGCCCTTTTCGTCAAGAAGATATTCAAAACCGTCTTCAATCTGTTTTTTTATTATGGTGTCCTTTTCTTCGGTAGCATTGGGAGATACATCTATCATCCCCAGATTGACAATTATGTAATAATCGTAATCAATTGTCTCATCCAGGTCGCGGAAATGAAATTCTACCCAATCCCTGTTAAGCCGGCGTGTATCAACTGCTAAAAGTTCATTTTTAAAAGCGGGTGAAAGATTCAGGTGGGTATGGTTCTTAACTGCCACCAGAGCCCGGCTTATTCCGTTGCGGCGTGCTTTGTGCAGCAAATACTCTGTATCCTCATAATTACTTGTATATTCATCCACTTTTAACAACTCATAGTATGCCTGCCTGTAGGACTTTTTTTCATTCAGCTCCATCAGTCTGAGGGCATTTTCATAATAGTATTCTGCAGCACCTAATTTGGCGTCAATGATCTCCCTGTCGTAATCCACATATTGATACTCAATTGTACTGTCAGGCAAATGCAGTGGCAGCACTGTCCTTACCAAAGTCTGCCTGTTTTTAAGTGAAGTATAAAGATGCAGTATCTCGTCGGTGTTACGCGGATCGTTTTCAAGCTTTAAAAACCTTATCCTTTCACGGTCGAGTTCGTTTGCAACTTTATAGGCACGGTCAAGGACCAGTATCTCGTCAACATCCCCCGGGTCTTTGCGCAGGTTCTGAACCGCTTTTTCAATTGCTCCGTCGTAATCCCCCCTTTCCAGGAGTCTTGAGGAAGAGCAGGAGGAGAACACCACCAAAATTGTAATTAAAAATATGGCAACCTTCATCTGTACAAAGTGTGTTTAATTATCTGTCTAGCAGTATTTTATAATTATGCTTTAGGATGTTCAGTGTTTCAATTCCGATGGCCCCCCATGTTTGTTCATCATATTTTGTCTGCCAAAGGTTGATGGGGGTTCATCTGTTTGTTATTTAATTGAGATGCTTTAGCAGTTACGGAAAAATCACGTTTGAGGTTACAGGCTTAACTCCCGGCAACCGAAGGAAAGGTTAAACCGGCAGCATATTTTATAAATTGATTATTACACGGTCAAATATATATTACAATTGAATGCAAAGCTATCTTCCTGCAAAATTAACCGGAAAAGTAAGCACCACCCTTACGGGCATCCCCTGGTGTATACCGGGGGTCCATCTCGGAGAGGATTTAACGATACTGACCGCTTCACGGTCGAGTTCCGGGTGAAGGCTCCTCATTACAGTCACATCCGAAACCGTCCCGTTTTCATTTACAATAAACCTTACATAAACGCTCCCCTGAATATTCCGGGAAACTGATGAGGGATAGCTTGTATTTTCAGAGATGTAAAGTCTGAAACCCTCCAGTCCGCCACCCTGGAAATCCGGCATTTGGTCGACAATAAAATGCAATTTCCCTTCCCTGTCATCTTTGAACTCTACTTCTTCTTCCTCGAGTGTGATCTTTCTTGAAAAGCTGAATTGTGTTTTTTTTGGTATTTCCACATCATCTACAAAAAGAGCCTCCATTAGTTCTTCTTCATTCTCAATTATCTCAAAAATATCCGAATAGGAAGGAGGGGGTGGAGGCGGTGGGGCGTCAGGGGAACGTTCCCGGCGGGTCACCGGCATTTTAATCTCTTCGGCTGAAATGAGTTGTTCGCTGTAAACTACCTTTATTTTATCGTGATCCGGAGTTGAAGTCCATTCAAAGGCAATAATAATCAGAATAAGTGCCGACAAAAGGCCTACCTGAAAAAAAATGAGCTTTTTGTTTTCAAGGCTTGCTCTTTTAGTCTTCTTGGGCTCCATAAATCTTTGGCTATGTGCGTGCAGTTGATTGCAGGTCCTTATAATTCCACGCGAATTGTGAAAAGTGATGACTGCTTATTTAAAAACGCATTGCAGTGTTAAAATTATATAATGTTTTCTTCAGAAACAACTTATTTTCAAATACCGTTTTGAGCTGTAACCCCATCAGCTTTTGGCAGACAAAATAAGATGAAAAAGCATGCAGGTTCTATTCAGAATAAAAGAAAAAAAATAATTGACATGTTGCATTAACGTGCTAAATATTAGTTTAATAAACTTAATTTGTGTGAATGAAGCTCCATGTGGCCGAATTTTTAAGGAGTTTTTGGTGCCCACACAAAATAACATATACGAATGAAGTATTGTATAAAACCGGTTCACGTATCAAATAAGGAAGATACCCGTTGAATAAAAGCGCTTGAGTAATTTGATTTTTTAAAAATTTATTAAATTTGCACTCTCAAAAGACGGGGATTTAGCTCAGCAGGCTAGAGCGTTTGGCTGGCAGCCAAAAGGTCAGGGGTTCGAATCCCCTAATCTCCACAATATGAAGACCGTCCTCTTTATAATCAGAAGGGGGCGGTTTTTTTATTCCTGGTTTTACTAAAAAAATATAACCAAACAAGTTTATTTTATGTAACCTAAAATTGCCTGCGGGGGGGGGGAAGGCTGCATAGTTTGCATATTATTTAATGCTGGTTATGTTAAAATATCTGTTTTTACTGTTTATTGTTTTTGGTGTGGTTTCCTGTAAAACCGGTTCAGATCGGCAAAAGGAGACTGAAGCGGAGCTTCCCGTCAAGTATGCTCGTTACGATGATATCAAAGTTTCCCGTTTTGTAATCGAAGGGATAATTTCTGATTTGTCATCTATACTGGAGGAAGCGGTTTTTGTCAAGGAGCTCGGAGTGTTCAAAGCTTTAACCGGCTGAACAATTATTTTATCAACAACAGCAGGGAACATTTAAGTGCGGTTTAATTCTGTTTACTCCTTCCTTTTCGCAAACCCCTGATGAACTTGTTGAAAAATGTGTGGAAAAATTGGGAGATGTAAGATATTTAAGGGATTTTCAGGTAGAACTGGAAGGTGTGGCTGAGGATCAGAAGCCGCTTGTGGCCAGGTATTCCCTTGTTTTGAGAAGCAACACCCAGTATAGGCTGATGATATGCAATGCCGACGATTCTCAGGGAAGCGGAATAATTGAGCTCTATGATAACCGTAAACTGATAGGGAGAAATTTTTCAAAATCAACTGGCAAGGAGTATCCTTCATTCGATATTCAGATACGCAGATCTGGCGTTTATCATGTGTTTATATCTTTTAAGGACGGCAAGCCAGGCAGGGCGGCGGGTATTCTGGCTTTTGTAAAAAGCCTGTAACAGATCAAAAGATCAGTAAACCCGTGTATGCCATAATAAGCAAAAACAGCAGGAAATTTCCCCAACCGGCTGAGCGAATCGACAAAAAATATTCAGACAGCAGGAAGGAGACCGGAACGGCGGCCGTAATCAGCATCTCCATGCCGGCCGTGCCGGAGAGCAGATAGACTGCCACAGTTATTATAAAAAGCCACAACAGGACAGAGAACATTTTTCTTGGAAGAACTTTCTTGCTTTTTAAAGTTCCTGTAATATGAAATATTGCAATAAGGGAGAGAAAAAATTTCAACGAGATAAAAATCACTACAGGCAGTCTCCATTGTGGGCTAGCACCTGTAGTAACAAAGGCTTGACTGAGATTTTCAACTGTTTTAGATATGCTCAGATTTACCGAAAAATCAATTGCTATGAGGGCAATCCATGGTGTGAGAAAACCCAGAATGCTGAAAGCCCATTCGCGCCATCTTCCCGGTCTGAGTATCAAAAGCCCTGCCCATACTATTGGAAGGAAAAAGAGAAGGTTTATGTAAAACAAGCTTCCAAGTGCGATCAGAAGAGAAGATTCGAATATTTCGTAACTTAGGCGCTCGCGCTTGTAAGAGAGGAAAAGTCTGTGCAGGGCAAACAACAGAAAAAAATTTCCTATGAGCATTGGGTGCATTCTTTGCAGAGGAATGATGCATGAAACCGCAATAATGAAAAATATCGAGGGAAAAGCAGTTCGCTGTTTCAGGAAAATGAAAGAGGAATTGAACTTTAGCAGGAAAAATCCCTGAAAGATCAGCAACAAAAAGGCAATTATCCTTGAGCCAAGTGTTGCCGGCGGAATAATATTTTGAAGATGAGCATATGCAATTGTAGGGTTGGCAGCCAGGGGCAGGACAGAAATATCATTGCCGAAAAACGATCGCCACCAGATTGCCGCGGCGGCAAGCGGCAGGATTATGAATATATAAGGGGAGTTGCTCTTTAAGAGTTTCAGCAGCATTGTTTTTCAAATATCAATTTTATATAAGCTGGGTTGCAAAGTTCTTGCTTCCTTTAAGTTTTGCCCCGGCCGGTCTCGTGTCTATACTTCCCATCCGGGAGTGTGTTCACCCTCCCGGTTCGATTAAATAAATACCTCCGTTTGCATATTATTTTGTATGCAGGTAACTGATGAGGGCTTCGTAGCCATATTAACTTTAAGCTTTGTAAAAATATAAATATGCAGTAATAAAACAAATTAATTTAAATAATTGTCAATCAGTCAAATATATGATTATCAATTATCAATTTCCTGGTTTTGTGAGGATTGTACAAGTGGGTTCTTTATTCAAATTTGATTAAGTTTGCTCAAGATTATTCGTAATGAAACATTCTGATAAGTAATTATCGTATAAACAAGCAACAGCTTCAAATTAGCTACCGGCGGTTTTGAAAAATCAGGTGCCCCTGGCCCGGACTTTTTACTATTTATACTTTGCTAATATTCAATGAACTATATGGGACAAGTGATTGACATCAACTGTGACATGGGTGAAGGAGCGGGGAATGAGCACCTGCTTATGCCCTACATTTCATCCTGCAATATCGCGTGTGGCGGACATGCCGGCGATTCGGCAACAATGAGCAGGGTAGTGCAGCTTGCAATTAAGCACAAGGTTAAAATAGGTGCTCATCCTGGCTACCCCGATCCTCAGAATTTCGGGAGAAAAACGATGGAAATAAAAAGCAGTGTCCTAAAAAGTTCCATACGTCTGCAGGTTGGGAGTCTGGCGAGAGTGGCAGCCGATTTCGGCATGAAACTCTTTCATATAAAACCCCACGGAGCCCTTTATAATGATGCCGCAAAAGATGAAGGCCTTGCCTCAGCGGTTTTGTCGGCTCTTGACGATTACCGTGAGGACTGCCTTATATATCTTCCACATGGCTCGGTTATTGCAAAAAGAGCCCTGAAAGGAGGCTTTTCTGTCAAATATGAGGCTTTTGCAGACAGGAATTACAATGATGACCTTGGTCTTGTTCCCCGAAGTGATTCCCGCGCAGTGCTGCACCGTCCGGAGGATGTCACAGAGCATATGCTTACCATACTGGAGAAGGAAAAGGTGAAAACTGTCTCCGGCAAGCTTCTGCCGCTGAAAGCTCAAACATTTTGCATTCACGGTGATCATGAAAATTCGGTCTTAATAGCCCGCCATATTTACGATGAGCTTACAGGAAAGGGATATGAGATCAAATAAGACTTTAACCGGGAGCCACGGGCAAATAATGATGAAAAACTATACTTTGTCATACAAACCCTATGGGAACAGTGCCATACTGGTTCAGTGGCCGGATGAAATATCCGAAGAGATATTGAATGACATGCTTTGTTTTCAGGAAGCATTGCCTGATGTGTTGAAGGAGTTCAACTATGAGATTGTTCCCTCCTACAACTCGGTTTTGATAGATTTCAGGGGTGTGCCGATAAATATTCCTGAAACCTTATCCCGCCTGAAAAGGGCTTATACGGAACGTTTGCCTGCACAACGATCAGAAAAAAATATTATTCATATTCCGGTCTGTTATGACCTCCCCTTTGCCCCGGATATCGAAGATCTTGCACGCCACAAGGAGCTTTCTCCAGGGGAAGTGGCCGGTCTTCATGCAGATACGCTTTATACGGTTTATTTTATCGGGTTTCTTCCCGGGTTTATGTACCTTGGTGGGTTGGACAAGGCTTTGCATCATCCCCGGAAAGATACTCCCAGGTTAAGGATAGATAAGGGTGCTGTTGGTATAGCCGGTGCGCAGACAGGTGTTTATCCCTGTGAAAGTCCCGGTGGCTGGAATATTATCGGCAATTCACCCATCAGCTTCTTTGAGCCCGCAGATACCCCTCCCTTTTTTGCCGGCCCGGGCGATAAAATAAAATTTTACCCTGTTTCAACGATGGAGCATAAATCAATTGCATCGGCTGTTGCGGCAGGTGAATATATTCTTAAAAAGGAGGAGTGTAATGATTGAGGTTATCGAACCGGGTTTGTTTACAACCGTTCAGGATAAAGGAAGGTTTGGATGCCGCAGGCTCGGTGTCCCTTTGGCCGGAGCTCTTGATGCCGGGAGCGCATCTATGGCCAACATGATTCTTGGCAATGATCTCAATGATGCGCTTTTTGAAATAACGTTTTCCGGTCCTGTCCTCGAGTTCAGCTGCGACACATGGGTCTCGGCCGCCGGAGCCTTTATGAAATTATTAATAAACGGAGATTTAGCTTCAATGAACAGGCCGCTGCAGGTGCATAAAGGCGACTTCCTTTCCTTTGAGAAGATCCGGCAGGGAGCAAGAGCTTACCTGGCTGTTGCCGGAGGCATTAAAACCGTTTCCATACTTGGCAGCAGGTCTTTTTTCAAAGGGATAACCCCCGCTTCTTCTCTGCAGGAGGGCTCTCTGCTGCCTGTTGAGCAAACCGACTTTTTGTCTTATGAGCTGGAACACGAATGGATTCCTTACGGCCTAATCCGTTCAACACTTGATGTGTTCAAAGGTCCCGAATTTCATTTTCTTGGAAACAAGGACAAGGAAAAGCTTTTGGATCTGACTTTCACAGTATCTGGAAAAAACAGCAGGATGGGGTATCGCCTCAATGAAAAGCTCTCTGCCAATACACGTTCCATTACCACCTCCCCCGTGTTGCCCGGAACCGTTCAGTACACCCCTGACGGAACGCTGATCATACTTATGAGGGATTGCCAGACTACGGGAGGATATCCAAGAATATTGCAGCTCAGTCAGGAGAGCATTGATATTCTCGCTCAAAAAAAAGCAGGCGATATTGTCAGGTTCAGAGTCAGATAAAAGTTAAAAAGTTCGGTTTTTGTAACCTGTTCTCCTGCCGAATAAGTAATCACACTCAGCTCAATCTCAGATAAAAGTACGGTTTTTACTGCCAGCCTTGCTGCCAGCCGAGTAGTCGCACCCAGGTCAGGTTCAGTTAAAAGTACAGTTTTTACAGCTTGCCCTGTTAAATGAGTAGTCGCTTCCGGGTAAGTCTCAGATAAAAGTCCGGTTTTCACCTTTTGCTTCTATACCCGGTTCATGAGGATTTTTTTGACGTTCGTCCTGTAGTTTTGTTAATTCATTGTGTATGAGGTTCAATTCGCCAAATATTATATCCCTTATTTTCAAATTGTAAGCTACCTGGGTATTTTTACCCTGGGGAATGGTGGTCAATATCACTATTGTTTTTTTACCTGTTGCAGGGAAGTGCAGGATAACCGGAGAAAATTCCGGAATAATTTTTATTTCCCTGTAGCGGACTTATAAATCTTTGAAACCAAATATTTTGCGGTAACGTATATAAAAACAATTAACTTTTTTAAAAACTGGGTAAAAACCCGTAAGCACTAAAAAATTCAACGGGGGAATTGCATAGTTTTCTTTACCTTTTTTCTATATGACGACAATATGAAAAAGTTTTGTCTTATATTCCTTTTTGCCTTTTTTTGGCTTCTGCAGTCCGCAGCCGGACAGGGTACAATTAACCCCGAAGAGTGGGATCACAGGATGAGGATCGAAATAGATCACGGCAAGGTTGATGCAGAGCTGAACGAATTCCCCGTTGCTGTAATGCTTGATGAAAGCAATTTTGACTTTTCCCTTGCCGAAGAAGACGGCAGCGATATTCGCTTTACCGATAAAGGCGGCGAAAACCTGCTCTATTTCGAACGCGAACTCCATGACCAGTCAGGCCAGCAGGCCGTTTACTGGGTCAGGCTCCCAGCAGTAAGCGACACCGAAAACACTGTTTTCTACGTCTATTACGGGAACAGCGAGGTTGAACATGATGGAGCAGATGATTCGGGGAATGTGTGGGATGATAATTTTCAGGCTGTCTTTCATATGGATCATTATGAAGATGAAAGTGATTGGCTTATCAATAATAGTATCTCTGGTTGGTTTGGGAAAAAAATATCAGAAAACAGTCCTTCTCAAGTTCCGGGGAAAATTGGGTTTGCCCAGGAATTTGATGGAAATGATAAAATAACTCTCCAACATCATTCTAGAATTGATATTGATGGAAATTTTGCTATGAGTGTTTGGGTTAAACCTGAAATACAGGAACCCTCGCCCCTTTTGGACGAGGTTGACGGTGCTGTTGCAGCATACAGCCTTCGGAAACTTTGTTCTGAATATAACGATGATGCGGTTAAAGTTCGCCGCTCCAGTGATAATCAAACGCAAGATATTGGTTTCGATGAGTACGGGAATCTGGACATTGATGCTTTACTTGCTTTTGTAGGTGAAAATCATGGTTATGTTGTAACCTGGTATAACCAAAGCGGCAACGGGAAGGATGTAACACAAAATGTGGAAGGCAATCAGCCAATGATAGTTGAAGACGGCGAAGTTTTGATGTCAGACGGCAGACCAATGGTCAGGTTTGACGATAATTATCTGGAAGGTGATGTAGATATGGGAAGCCAGTACCCTGATGCCACACTCAATGCAGTTTGGAGGCAGACAGGAGACGGCACTGCCTCAGAAGTACCTGTTTTTTTGGGTGAGAATGATATTGAAAAAGGGTTAAATATTGGTTATTTATATTTCCCATCATCTGGGCCGTATCCTGAGGTGAGAGAAAATGTTTTAAGGTTATGGGAGTGG
>SL_8KL_010_SEDDRAFT_10000609_pt1 | contig 31426 bp, 28 predicted proteins | sample SodLakKL_010_SED_4_FD_11160 | JGI IMG/M metagenome (IMG submission 11160)
AGTGTAGGTCCCCGGCCGAGCGCTCCGGGGACGGTGGCGCCGCCCGTCCCGAGCCGCCGCGCCGCCCGCGCCCGCCCGCGCCGCCCGCGCCGCCCGCGACCACGCCAGCACCGCCGATGTATCGGCGCGATACGTCAGCGCGCTGTAGTCTTGCCGGACGATCGATCCCTGGTCGGAGGATGCGATGCTCGAGCTGGCGGTGCTGGGCCTGCTGCATGAGCAGCCCCTGCACGGCTATGCGCTGCGCAAGCTGCTGACGCAGCGCCTCGGCGCCTTCTGGCGCGTGTCGTTCGGGTCGCTCTACCCGACGCTGCGCAAGCTGGAGCGCGCCGGGTTCATCGAGCGCAGCCGCGTCGAGGGGCCCGGGCGGCGACGCCGCCAGGTCTACCGCATCACCGACGTGGGACGCGAGCAGTTCATGGCGCTGTTGGAGGGCGATGCGGAGAGCCTCGAGGAGGAGCGGTTCCCGCTGCGGCTCGCCTTCTTCCGCCACCTGCGGCCCGAGAGCCGCATCCGCGTGCTGGAGCGTCGCCGTGCCGAGCTGGTGCAGCGACACGCCGAGCGCTCCGCCGAGCTCGAGCGGGTCGCGCACGACCCGTTCGCTGACGGCTACGTCGTCTCGCTGATGCGCCACGGGGTGGCGCGCATCGACGCCGACCTCGAGTGGCTCGACGGCCTCATCGCCGCCGAGCGGGGCCTGGCCGGAGAGCGGGACGCCGAGCACGTCGACGAGGACTAGCAGCACCACATCCAACCGTTGGCAGCAGGGGCAGACCAAGGAGCACGGCATGACCGGCAAGGTTCGCGTGGCCATCGCGGGCGTGGGCAACTGCGCGAGCTCGCTCGTGCAGGGTGTCCACTACTACGCGGATGCGGCGCCGGAGTCCGACGTCCCGGGCCTCATGCACGTCGCGCTGGCGGGCTACCACGTCGGCGACCTCGAGTTCGTGGCCGCCTTCGACGTGGACGCCAAGAAGGTGGGCCACGACCTGGCCGAGGCCGTGGTCGCCCCGCCGAACAACACGATCCAGTTCGCCGAGGTCCCGCCGCTGGGCGTGGAGGTCCTGCGTGGGCCCACGCTCGATGGGTTCGGCGCCTACTACCAGGAGCACTGCCAGGAGGCCGACGCCGACCCGGTCGACGTGGCCGCCGAGCTGCGCCGCAGCGGGGCGGACGTCCTGGTGTCCTACCTGCCGGTCGGCAGCGAGCAGGCGGCCAGGCACTATGCCGAGGCAGCCCTCGAGGCCGGGGTGGCGCTGGTCAACTGCCTGCCGGTGTTCATCGCCAGCGACCCCGCGTGGGGGCAGCGGTTCGCCGAGCGCGCCCTGCCGATCATCGGCGATGACATCAAGAGCCAGGTGGGCGCCACGATCACCCATCGCCTGCTCACGCGCCTGTTCGAGGAGCGCGGGGTGGCCGTGGACCGCACCTACCAGCTGAACTTCGGCGGGAACATGGACTTCATGAACATGCTCGAGCGCTCCCGCCTCGACTCGAAGAAGGTGTCCAAGACCCAGTCGGTGACCAGCCAGCTGGATCACCAGCTCTCCAGCGACCAGGTGCACGTCGGGCCGAGCGACCACGTCCCGTGGCTCGAGGACCGCAAGTGGGCCTACATCCGCATGGAGGGCCGCAACTTCGGTGACGTGCCGCTCAACGTCGAGCTCAAGCTCGAGGTCTGGGACTCCCCGAACTCGGCCGGCGTGGTCATCGACGCCGTGCGCTGCGCCAAGGTGGGCCTGGACCGCGGCATCGGCGGTCCGCTGATGGCCGCCTCGAGCTACTTCATGAAGTCCCCGCCCGAGCAGCTCCACGACGACGAGGCCCACCAGCAGGTCGAGGCCTTCATCGCCGGCCACCAGGCGCACTAGCACCCAGCGCAAGGCCGGCGCGCTCGCAGGACGGAGGCGCCGTGCCCGACGAGCAGCCCTCACCTCACCAGGCCGCTCTGCGTGCGAGCCTGCTGCGCCCCAGCGCCCGCACGGTGGTGACCGTGACCGGTTCCGGGGTGGTGATCGACGAGCGCGCCCTGACGTTCGGGCTGCTGGACGGCGGGACACGCGAGCACGTGGTCCCCCTCGATGAGATCCGCGAGGTGCGGGTGCGCCTGGCCGAGTCGGTGCCCCAGCTGCTGGTCGGCCTGGTGCTGATCGGCCTCGCCGCCCCGCTGTTCGGCGTGGCCGGTGCGTTGGGCGCGCTGTCGGGCGTGCTGGGCGCCGCGCTGGCGCTCACCTCGGCCGTGGCGCGCCTGCGGCTGGGCACCACCGCAGGAGCCCGACTGGTGGAGGTGCCAGCCACCGAGCTGGGGCGCCTGCGCGCCCTCGGTGCGCTCGTGCGGCGACGCTGCGGCCTGGAGGACCCCGACGACGAGGAGTGAGCCGCACCGGCGCGCTGCGCCGGCAGCGCGCTGCGGCGCCGTTGCACCTCGCGGCCTGAACGCTTGACCCCACGGTCGTGGTCAAGGGTCACGGACGGCCGACACGAGGACCTCGGGGTCGGTGAGCACCGGCGGGCGGTCCGTGGGCGCGCCGGGCTCCCACCCCCACAGGCCCACCGCGGTGAAACCGGCCTCGGCGAGCAGGTCGCACAGGTGCGCCGGGCTGTAGCAGGCGCTCCAGTGGTCCAGCTGGTGGGGGCGGCCGTCGCGGTCGCGGACCTCGGCCGGGGCGTGCAGCAGCCCGCGGGGCAGGTCCAGCGCGTCCTCGGGGCCGAGGAAGCGCGCGGCGAAGGCCAGCGAGTAGGCGGTCAGCGCGAGGCCGCCGCCGGGTCGCACCACCCGCGCCAGCTCGGCGAGCAGCGCGCGGTCGGCGTCGCCTCCCAGCCCGAACGCGCCCTGGCACACGCTGATGGCGGCGTCCACGCTGCCTCGCGCCAGCGGCAGCAGGCCGGCGTCAGCGCGGACCCAGTCGATCCCCAGGCCCTCGCGGCGCGCCTGCCGGGCTCCTGCGGTGAGGACCGCATGCGACAGGTCCAGCGCCACGGGGAGGCAGCCGCGCGCCGCCAGCGCGCGGCTGTGGCGTCCGGTGGCCGCGCCCACATCCAGCACGCGGTCGCCCTCGGCGAGGTCAAGCCGGGTCCACAGCGCCTCGGTCTCGGCTGCGGTGCCCTGGGCGAAGGCGTTGCGCTCGTAGGCCTCGCCCTGCAGGTCGCCGATCGCCGAGAGCGCGGCAGCACCGGCCGGCTCGGGGCGCTGCACCGGTCGACCCTCGGCATCGGCCCACGCCGGCCCGGCCCGACCGGGCCCGGCCGCGGCCTGTGCCCTCGAGGTCAGCGCAGGCCCTTCTTCTCGGCCCATGCGTCGAGCAGCTCGGCGGCGCGCTCGGCCGACATCGGTCCCTCCTCGAGGCGCGCCTCGCGCAGCATGCTCCACGCCTCGCCGACCAGCGGGCCGGGCTCGAGGCCGAGGTGCTGCATGATCTGGTGGCCGTCCAGCGCCGGGCGGACCTGCTCGAGCTCCTCCTGCTCGCGCAGACGCGCGATGCGCTCCTCGAACTCGTCCATGGCCCGCTGCAGGCGCCGCGCCTTGGCACGGTTCTGGGTGGTGACATCGGCGCGGGTGAGCTGGTTGAGCCGGCGCAGCTGCTCGTCCCTGCCGCAGTCGTTGACGTAGCGACGCACCGCCGAGTCGGTCCAGTCGCCGTCGACGTAGCCGTGGAAGCGCAGATGCATGAACACCAGCTGGGTGACGTCCTCGACCACCTGCTTGGGGTAGCGCAGCGCCTTCAGGCGCGCCTTGGCCATGCGCGCCCCGACGACCTCGTGGTGGTGGAACGTCACGCGGCCGTCGTCGTGGAACTCGCGGGTGGCCGGCTTGCCGATGTCGTGCAGCAGCGCGGCCAGGCGCAGCGTCACGTCGTCGGCGGGGGTGCCCTGGACCACCGCCAGGGTGTGGCGGTAGACGTCCTTGTGGTGGTTGAGCGGGTCGCGCTCCATGCGCAGGGCCGGGATCTCGGGCAGGAAGCGGTCGGCCAGGCCGGCATCGCAGAGCAGGTCCCAGCCGGCGTGCTGGTCGGGCGCGCACACCAGGCGGTCGAGCTCGTCGCGGATGCGCTCGACGCTGATCTCGTCGAGCCGCGGTGCCAGCGCCTCGGCAGCCTTCAGCGTCGCCTTGTCGGGGGTGGCGCTCAGCTGGGCAGCGAACCGGCCGAGCCGCAGCATGCGCAGCGGGTCGTCGCCGAAGCTGGTGGCGGGATCGGTGGGGGGGCGCAGGATCCGATCCCGCAGGTCGCTCAAGCCGCCGAAGGGATCGACGAACCGCTGATCGGACAGGCGCACCGCCATCGCGTTGATCGTGAAGTCGCGGCGCACCAGATCGGCGTCGATGTCGTCGGCGAACGTCACGTCGGGGTGGCGCGACCCCTCCAGGTAGCGATCGGAGCGGAAGGTGGTGATCTCGAGCTGCCGACCGTCCTTGAGGGCGCTGACGGTGCCGAACCGCGCGCCGGTCAGCCACACGTGATCGGCCCAGCCGCGCAGCAGCCGCTCGGTCTCCTCCGGCGGCGCCGAGGTCGCGAAGTCGAGGTCGTGCTGGGTGCTGCCGAGCAGCGTGTCCCGCACGGTGCCGCCGACGAGGTAGAGCTCATGGCCGGCCGCGCCGATGCGCTCGGCCAGCTCCTCGGCCACCGGATAGACGGCCACGAGCTGCCCGAGGGCGCGCTCCTGCTCGATCGTCAGCGTCACGTCAGCCATGGCAGGTCAACCGTAGACGAGTGGGCTGCCCCCGTCAGCGCCGGGGGCTGGCGGGGGCAGGGCGGATCGCGCTGACGCCCCGCGGGCGCCGGCGGGATCGCGCTGACGCCCCGCGGGCGGCGGCGGGTCCGGCCGCCAGACGGCTGGCGGGCGCGGCAGCGTCAGGCTGCCAGCCCTGCCGCGCGCACCGCGATGCGGAAGTCGTGCGGGCTGGTGGAGGCGCGCATCGCATCGCGCAGGGCCACGCGCCCCTCGCGGTACAGCTCGAGCAGGTGCTGATCGAAGGTCTGCATCCCGTAGTAGGACCCCTCGGCGATCGCGTCGGGGATCTGGTCGGTCTTGTCGGCGTCGATCAGGAACTCGCGCACCCGTGTGGTGGTGACCAGGGTCTCGACCGCGGGCACGCGACCCTCGCGCTGGCCGGGCAGCAGGCGCTGGGACACGACCCCGCGCAGCACGTTGGCCAGCGCCAGGCGCGCCTGGTGCTGCTGGTGGGGTGGATGCAGGTCGATGATGCGGTTCACGGTCTCGGTGGCGTCGTTGGTGTGCAGCGTGGACAGCACCAGGTGGCCGGTCTCCGCTGCTTGCAGGGCCGCGCCGACCGTCTCCAGGTCGCGCATCTCGCCGATGAAGATCACATCGGGGTCCTGGCGCGACACCGCCCGCAGCGCGGTGGCGAAGGTGTCGGTGTCGATGCCGACCTCGCGCTGGTCGATGAGCGCCTGGCGATCCTCGTGGAGGATCTCGATCGGATCCTCGATCGTGACGATGTGGCAGCGCCGCGTGCTGTTGATGTGGCCGAGCATGGCCGCGGTCGTGGTGGTCTTGCCCGAGCCGGTGGGGCCGGTGACCAGCACCAGGCCGCGCTGCTCCTCGGCCATCGCACGCACCGCGGGCGGCAGCCCCAGGCTGGGGATGTCGACGGTCTCGGGCTGGACGGCGCGCAGCACCATGCCGATCGCGCCGCGCTGGCGGAACACCGCCGCGCGGAACCGCCCGACCCCGCGCACGCTGACGGCGAAGTCGGCCTCGCCGCCGCGCACCACCCGATCGATGGCCGACTGCTCCATCACCTGCTCGGCGAAGCGAGCGGTGTCCTCGGCCTCGAGCGCCGGCAGCTCGGCGACCTCCTCGAGCTCGCCGGCCACGCGGATGAAGGCGGGCCCGCCGGCCTTGAGGTGCACGTCCGAGCCACCGCGGTCGACGAGGTGGCGGAGGTAGTCCCCGATGGATGCCATGGATCGTCTCTCGCGTCGACAGCGCCGTCACCTCTCGCGTCGGCACGTAGCCCCCGGACTTGACCGACTATCCTCGGAGGCCCGCACACCCGAGCACCCAGGGCTGTCGATCACCCCCGACAGACGAGCGCCGAGGACATGAGCCGCTACCCGACGCAACGCGCCGTCTCCGCGGGCGGCCTGGTGGTCCAGGACCGCGCGGACGGTCGATGGGGGCTGCTCATCGCGCGCCGCAGCGCCATGGGCAAGCTGCAGTGGACCCTGCCCAAGGGCGGCATCGAGCCCGGCGAGGCGGTGGAGGATGCCGCGGTCCGCGAGGTCCGCGAGGAGACCGGCATCCACGCGGCCATCATCGAGGGGCTGGGCGTGGTGGACTACTGGTTCCTGTGGCACCCCGACGGGGTGCGCTACCACAAGTACGTCCACTACTACGTCATGCGCCCGCTGCACGGGCACCTGCACGAGCGTGACGACGAGGCCGAGCACGTCGCCTGGCTGCCGCTCGGCCAGGCGCTCGAGCGCATGGCGCACCTCAACGAGCGCAAGCTCGTGGCGAGCGTGCGCGGGCGCGCCCTGCAAGCCAGCGCCGTCGCGCCGCCCGCGCGCGCCACGCCCTCGGATGCCGATGATCCCGCCGACGCCGCCGAGACCGAGCGCCCCGCCGGCGACGAGACGGAGGCGGCCGGCGACGCGGCCGAGGGTGCCCAGCGGCAGCAGGCCTGGCGGCGCGGCGCTGCCGGCTAGCACGATTGCCACGGACGAGCACCGCCCTGCTGCCCCGCTACCCTGCAAGCGTGCCCTCACCGACGCGAGCGCCTGCGCGCGCCAGCCTAGACTCCACAGCCTGCACCCGACCCGCGCATCCCGCCCGACGACGAGCCGCACGCACCGATCGAGCAGGGCGCTCCCCCGCATGACCGACTCGGCCGACGACACCGCCACCTGGGCGACCCCGCACCCCCCGCAGGCTCCGCCCGTGGAGGGTCCTGAGGGACGCGTGCTGTCGGGGCGCTACCGGCTGGATCAGCGCATCGCAGCGGGCGGCATGGCCACGGTGTGGCGTGGCTGGGATCAGGTGCTTGCCCGCACCGTGGCCATCAAGGTGCTCCACGAGCACCTGGCCGCCGACGAGGCGTTCCGCGAGCGCTTCCGTCGCGAGGCCATCAGCGCGGCCCGGCTCACCCACCCCAACGTGGTGAGCCTCTACGACACCGGGCGCCACGGCGAGCTGACCTACCTGGTCATGGAGCACGTCGAGGGCATCACCCTCAAGCACCGTCTGGTCGAGGGGCCCCTGCCGGCGGCGCACGTGTGCCGCGTCGGGGTCGCGGTCGCGCGGGCGCTGGACTACGCCCACAACCGCGGCCTCATCCACCGCGACATCAAGCCCGCCAACATCCTGCTGGGTCCCGAGGGCGTGGTGAAGGTCACCGACTTCGGCATCGCCAAGGCCGATCAGGCCGACGACCTCACGCGCACGGGCACCATGCTCGGCACCGCAGCCTACGTGGCGCCCGAGCAGATCCGCGGCGGCGAGGTCACCTCGGCCAGCGACCAGTACGCCCTCGGCGTGGTGCTCTACGAAGCGCTGGTCGGCGAGCCGCCGTTCCGCGCCGAGACCCCGCTGGCCACCGCGGCCCAGCGTCTGGAGCACGACCCCGAGCCGGTGCGTCGCCACGACCGCACCATCCCGCGCGGCGTCGAGCGCGCGGTGCAGCGCGCGCTGTCGCGGGAGCCACACCACCGCTTCCCCAACCTCACCGCCCTCGCCGAGGCGCTGCAGCACCACACCGGCGCCTTGGACGGCGGCCGCGACGCGCTGTCGCCGGGGCCACCCGACCCGCCCGCCGCGGAGGCGGCCGAAGCCGTCGCCGCGGAGGCGGCCGGGGAGGAGGCCGACGCGGCCCCGCCCCGGTGGCGCACACCCCGCATGCTCGTGGCCGCCGGCGCTGCGGCGGTGCTGCTGATAGCCGGTGTGGGCGGCTACCTCGCCGCCAGCGACGAGGTCTTCGGCGGCGCCCTGTTCGGCAGCGAGCCCGAGCCGGAGGTCATCGACCCGGAGTCGGTGCGGCTGTCGGTCCTCGACCCGGGTGGCGACACGGACCCTGACGACGAGGACCTCGACAACCTGCTCGACGGCGACGAGGACACGACGTGGCGCACCGAGCACTTCGACAGCGCCGATCTCGGTGAAGCCGACGAGGGCGGTGTTGGCATCATGATCGAGCTCACCGAGCCGATGTGGGTCGACGCCGTCGACGTGGCACCGGTGCTGGAGCCCGTCGACCTGCAGCTGCGCACCGCCGATCACGCCGCGACCACCATCCAGGACTGGACACCCGTCGCCGCGGTGGACGGCGGCAGCGAGTGGGTCGAGCTGGACCCGCCCTCCGAGATCCCCAACCGGCACTTCCTGGTGTGGATCACCGGGGAGCTGCCCCCCTCGCCGTACAGCTCCGGCCGGTTCGCCGCCGAGTTCTCGGAGCTCGAGATCCGTGCCCGCCCCGCCTCCTGAGCCACGGGCGCGCGGGGTCGGGGCACACGACGAGCCCGCGGACAGCCGGGACCAGCCCGCCCACAGCCGGGACGAGGCCGCCCACAGCCGGGACGAGGCGGCCCTCGTCGAGGCTGTGGCCGAGGGGGATGCTGGTGCGTTCGCCACGCTCGTGGAGCGGCACGCCGGACGCGTGCTGGCTGTGTGCCGCCGCGAGCTCGGCGCTGACGACGCCGAGGACGCAGCCCAGGAGGTGTTCGCGCGGCTGTGGCGTCACGCCGCCACCTTCCAGGGTCGGGCGAGCCTGGCGACATGGCTGCATCGCGTGGCGATCAACTGCTGCCGCGACGTCCAGCGCAAGGCTGCGCGGCGCCCGCGCCGCACCAGCACCGACGTCGCCGAGCTGGCCGAGTCGCTCGCCGACCCCGCCGCGCTGGAGGACGTGCTCGCCGGGCGCGGCATCGACGCCGGCCTGCGCGCGCACATCGAGGCGCTGCCTCGGCCCCAGCGCGAGGTCGTGGTGCTCGTCGACGTGTGCGATCTCCCGCTGGCCGAGGTGGCGGCGCGCCAGGGGGTCGCGGTGGGCACGGTGAAGTCCCGGCTGCACCGCGCGCACGCGCGACTGGCCGCGGCATGGGAACCTGACCCGCCTGCGCCGACGTCTCACGAGTGACGCACCCATGACCACCTCACGCCACCCTCCGCGCCACGACCCGGGCGATGACGACGCCCGGCTCATCGGCGCGTGGCTGGACGACGAGCTGGCCGACGAGGAGGCCAGCGCCTTCGAGGAGCGCCTGGCGGCCGAGCCCGCCCTGCGAGCCCGCCTCGAGCGGGTGCGNGCCGTGCGCGAGCAGCTCGCCGGGGCCGCGACGGTGGAGGTGCCAGAGGGCTTCGTGGCCGCGGTGCAGCGCCNCGCTGGCGTGGACTCGGACGCCGAGGTCACGCCGCTGCGTCGCCGCACCCCCGCCTGGCTGCCGGCGGCTGCGGCGGCCGCGGTGCTGGTGGCGCTGCTGGTTGGAGGACCGCTGCTGCTCGCCCCGCTCGGGGACGACACGGGGCCCGAGGAAGCCGCGGAGGAGCCCGCGGAGATGGCTGACGACCCCGACGTCGACGCCGCCGACGAGCCGAACGACGCGCCCGCCGCAGCCGAGGAGGCCCCCGAGCCCGACGAGGCCGAGGACGCCGACGAGACCATCGAGCCCGAGACCGATCGGCCGCGCGACGACGACGCGCGCGAGGACGACGCCGAGCCGACGACCGAGGTCGCCTTCGAGCTCGGCGCTGTGCCCGACCTCGAGGCGCTCGTCGACCGCCTGCGCGATGCGCCAGCGGTCACCGACCTGCTGGGCATCGCAGCGCAGGAGGCCGACGCGATCGACGCGGCGACCCGAGGGCTTCTGGAGGAGCGCACCCTGGAGGGGGATCCGGCCGCGCGCTGCGTGGCCCCGGCACGCGACCGCGCCGAGGAGGCAGCGCAGGCGCCGGTCGCGCTGGCCGCCGTGGCCTGGGCGGAGGTGGACCAGCGAGCGGTGCTGGGTCACGTGTTCGTCTCGGGCCCCACCGGCCAGTCCCTCGACCGCACTGTCGTGGTCGTCACCGGCGCTGCGGCGGAGTGCCCGATCGCGCACGTGGTGGTCCACGCGCCCTGACCCCCGCCGCTGCGACGCGGCACCGCCGCGGAATAGGCTCGGCACGCGAGCCGTTGGCACGGGGTGAGCGATGCGTGCGCTCTCGCTGTGACGCGTGCGCGCAGCACGCACTCCGACCGACCAGTGCGAGACGAGGATCATCCTGATGAGCCAGACCACCGAGACCGTTGCGATCATCGGCTCCGGCCCGGCCGCGCTGAGCGCGGCGCTCTACGCCGCGCGCGCTGACCTGCAGCCCGTGGTCTACGAGGGTCGCGAGGCTGGTGGGCAGCTGATGCTGACCACCGACGTCGAGAACTACCCCGGCTTTCCCGAGGGGATCCTCGGGCCGCAGCTGATCAGCGAGATGCGCAAGCAGGCCGAGCGCTTCGGCGCGCGCCCGATCAGCGCTGACGTGGAGTCCGTCGACTTCACCCAGGGCTCGCCGTTCTCGCTGACGGTGCGCGGCGAGGAGATCGCCGCACAGGCGGTCATCATCTCCACGGGTGCCACGGCACGCTGGCTCGGACTCGATAACGAGCAGCGGCTGCTCGGCCGCGGGGTGTCCAGCTGCGCCACCTGCGATGGCTTCTTCTTCCGCGACAAGGAGCTCGTGGTGGTGGGCGGCGGCGACTCGGCGATGGAGGAGGCCACGTTCCTCACCAAGTTCGCCTCCAAGGTCACGGTGGTTCACCGCCGCAAGGAGCTGCGGGCGTCCAAGATCATGCAGGACCGCGCGTTCGCCAACGACAAGATCGAGTTCGAGTGGAACGCCCAGGTGGTCGATGTGCTGGGTGAGGACAGCGTCGAGGGCGTGGTCCTCGCCGACACCGAGACCGACCAGCAGCGCACGCTGCGCACCGACGGGCTGTTCGTGGCCATCGGCCACGATCCCACCACGTCGCTGTTCTCGGGCCAGATCGAGCTCGACGAGCAGGGCTACATCCTGGTGGACGAGCCCCGCACCCACACCAACGTGCCGGGGGTCTTCGCTGCCGGTGACGTCGTCGACACGATCTACCGCCAAGCGGTCACCGCTGCGGGCACCGGCGCTCGCGCGGCGATCGACGCCGAGCGCTGGCTCGAGGAGCAGGCGGTCGCCGCCAGCTGAAGCACCGAAGGCCCAGCCCCCGCGCCAAGACGATGATGGAGGATCAGCGATGAGCCAGCCCGTGACGGTGACCGACGGCGACTGGGACGAGGAGGTCCTGCAGTCCGACGTGCCAGTGCTCGTGGACTTCTGGGCCGAGTGGTGCGGCCCCTGCCGCCAGGTCCACCCCGTCCTCGAGGAGATCGCAGCGGAGAAGTCCGGTGACCTGAAGGTCGCCAAGCTCAACGTCGACGAGAACCCCGAGACCGCGCGCAGCTACAAGGTCATGTCCATCCCCACGCTCATGGTCTTCCAGAAGGGCCGCGAGCAGAAGCGGATCGTGGGAGCGCGCGGCAAGGGCCAGCTGCTCGGGGAGCTCTCCGACATCGCGTGACGCGCGCAGCGACGCACGCCCGGCGAGGCGCCGATCGGGGCACCCCATGGCTGGCGCAGCAGGCGTAGACTGCGCCAGCCGTGAGCACTCCCACGATCGCGCGCGGGGACACCGGGGCCGGGGTCCGCGATGTCCAGCAACGGCTCGCGCGGCTGCTCGCGCTCACCATCCCGCTTGATGGCGTCTTCGGGCCCACCACCGAACGGGCCGTGCGATCCTTCCAGCGGGAGCGGGGCCTGCTCGCCGACGGCATCGTCGGGCCCGAGACGTGGCGGACCCTGATCGAGGCCGGCTACCGGCTCGGTGACCGGCTCATCTGGCACGGCTCGCCGATGCTGCGCGGCGATGACGTCCGCGAGCTGCAGCACCGGCTGAACCAGCTGGGGTTCAACGCCGGGCCCGAGGACGGCATCTTCGGCCCGCTCGGGCACGCCGCGCTCGAGGAGTTCCAGCGCAACGTCGGGCTTCCCACCGACGGGGTGGCGGGCCCGCGGACGGTGGCAGCCCTCACACGGCTGCGGCGCGACCACCAGTCCGAGGGCGTGGGGATCCGGGCCCGCGAGCGGGAGTGGCTGCGCCAGGTCGCCGCGCGGGGCTTCAACGCAGCACGTGTGGTGGTCGACCCCGCGCACGGGCCTGACGATCCGGGCGCACTGGGCTCTCGCGGCGTGGCCGAGCATCGCATCACCTGGGAGATCGCACGGCGCCTGGCCGCCAGGGTGGCGGCCGCCGGAGCCGAGGCGGTCCTCGCCCGCGGCCCGGCCACGACCCCCTCGGCCAGTCAGCGCGCCCAGCTCGCCAACCGTCTCGGCGCTGACCTCGTGGTGGGGCTCGCGCTCGCCAGCCACCCCACGCCAGCGGCCTCGGGGCCGAGCAGCTTCTACTTCGGCGCCCCCAACTTCACCTCCGAGGCGGGACGGCAGCTCGCCGAGGAGCTGCAGCACGCGCTCGTGCGGGTCAGCGACGGCCCGGACGGTCGCAGCCATCCGGTCACCTGGACGCTGCTGCGCGAGACGCGCATGCCGGCGGTGGTGTGCGAGCCAGGGTTCCTGACCAACCCGCACGACGAGGGCTGGCTGCTAGACCCTGGGGGTCAGGAAGCGGTCGCCGACGCGCTCGCCACAGCGCTGGCGACGATGTTCGCGCGCCTGGGTCGCTAGCCGCTGGCCTCGCCGCGCGCCGCATCGGGGGGCTCGCGCGGGACCGTCCCGCTCCGGCGAGGCGCCGCGAGCGCCAGCATGGCACCGACTCCGACCCCCAGCGCGAGCCCGATGACGGCACGACGCAGCGGCGTGGGCCCGGGCTCCTCCTGGCGCATGGCCGCTCCCCAGCCGAATGGACGAACGGTCGTGGGTCGCGCCTCGATCGCACGCGGCACCCTGTCGACAGTAGGCTAGACGAACCTGACCAGAGCCTGTGGAGGACCACGTGTCCGAGGTCCGCGTCGACCCGAACCTTGCCCGCTACGCGTCGCGAGCGTCGGCCCTGCGCGCGTCCGAGATCCGCGCGCTGTTCTCGGTGGCCTCGCGGCCCGAGGTCGTCTCGCTCGCTGGTGGCATGCCCGACACCGCCGCGCTCGATCTCGACGCGGTCGGCAGCATGCTGCAGACCCTCATGGCCGAGGATGGCGCACGCGCGCTGCAGTACGGAGGTGGCCAGGGCGATCCCGAGCTGCGCGAGCAGCTCTGCGAGGTGATGGCCGCCGAGGGGATCGAGGCGCGCGCCGACGATCTCGTGGTCACCACCGGCGGTCAGCAGGCACTGGACCTGCTGGCGAAGATGCTGTGCGACCCGGGCGACACCGTCGTGGCAGAGGGCCCGTCGTACGTGGGGGCGCTCGGAGCGTTCCAGTCCTACGAGGCGCAGGTGGTTCACGTCCCGATGGACGCGGAGGGCATGGACCCCGGCCAGCTCGAGGACGTCCTCGCCCAGCTCCACCGCGAGGGGCGCGCACCCAAGATGCTCTACACCGTGCCGAGCCATCAGAACCCCGCGGGCGTGTCCCTGTCGCTGGAGCGCCGCGAGCAGGTCATCGCGCTGGCACAGCGCTGGGATGTCCTGGTGGTCGAGGACAACCCCTATGGCCTGCTGGACTTCAAGGGTGAGCATCACCCACCGCTCTACACCCTGGACCCCACTCGTGTGGTCTACGTCGGGACCCTGTCCAAGCTGTTCTCCCCGGGCATCCGCGTGGGCTGGGTGATGGCGCCGGGCGCGCTGCGCGACAAGCTGGTGCAGCTCAAGGAGTCCGCGGACCTGTGCCAGTCGAACCTCACCCAGGCCCTTGCGGCCAGGTGGTTGCGCGACCAGTCCTGGCACGACCAGATCGACCGGTTCCGCGAGCTGTACCGGAACCGTTGCCGTGCGCTCACCGATGCGCTCGCAGCGGAGATGCCGCCCGGCTGCGACTGGAGCCAGCCCACGGGCGGGCTCTTCGTCTGGGCGCGCGTGCCCGAGGGCATCGACACCGGCGAGCTGCTGGCCAAGGCGCTGACCGCGCGGGTGGCCTACGTGCCTGGCCGCGCCTTCTACGCCGATGGGAGCGGCGCACGAGAGCTGCGGCTCAACTTCTCCTTCTGCGACGAGGACCGCCTTCGCGAGGGCGTCCAGCGCCTGGCCGGGGTGGTCACCGAGGAGCTGGAGCTGCGCGCCGCCTTCGGCAGCCAGCTCGGTGAGGATGAGCGATGAGCAAGGTCGCGGTGCTCTCCGGTGGGCTCTCCCTGGAGCGGGAGATCAGCCTGCGCTCCGGCCAGCGCGTCGCCGGCGCCCTCGAGGATTCCGGCTACGACGTGGCACGGCTCGACCTCGACGAGCACCTGGTGCGCAGCCTCAGCGAACGTCAGTTCGATTCCGCCTTCATCTGCCTTCATGGTCAGGCGGGCGAGGACGGCACCATCCAGGGTCTCCTGGATCTCATCGCACTGCCCTACACCGGACCGTCCGCGGCGACCTCGGCCCTGGCGTGGGACAAGGCGGTCGCGAAGAGCCTGTGGGCGTCGAGCAACCTTGCCACGCCGCCCTGGGTCGTGCTCTCGGCCAGCGCCGTGCGTGACATGGGGGCAGCAGATGCCCTGGACCGCGTCGTGGAGCGGTTGGGCCTCCCGCTGATGGTCAAGCCGTCGCAAGGGGGTGCGGCGCTGGGCGTCAAGCGCGTCAGCGAAGCCAGGGCGCTGCCTGGCGCGCTGATGAGCGCCTTCAGCTATCACGACGTCGCGATCATCGAGCGACACATCGAGGGCACCGAGGTCGCGGTCACGGTCCTCGACGACGAGGTGCTGCCAGCCGTGGAGATCTCACCCCACGAGGGCGTCTACGACTACACCGCGCGCTACACCCACGGAGCGACCGCATTCCACGTGCCGGCCCGGCTCGACACCGCCACCACCGAAGCTGTCGACAAGGCGGCCCGCCACGCCGTGTCAACGCTTGGTGGGACCTCGCTGGTGCGCGCCGATCTCATCGTCGACGCCCAGGGGACCCCGTGGGTCCTCGAGCTGGACACCAGCCCGGGGATGACCGAGACCTCGCTGGTGCCCATGGCAGCCGAGGCCACGGGCATGTCGTTTGCCGCACTGTGCGACCGCCTGGTGCAGCGAGCGCTGCGCTGACGCGGTCGCCGAGAGCGAGCCCAGCCCGACCACGTGTCGCGCGGCGCTGCCACCGACCCGCCACGCTCAGTGCACGGGCGGCTCTTCCAACAGCTCCTCGCCTGTGCCGCGCTCCAGGATCTGGAGCAGTCGCTCGAGGTCTGCGGTGCCCGCGTAGTCGATCACCACGCGTCCACGACGCCGAGTCCCGCTGATGGTCACCTTGGTCGCCAGCGCGTCCGCAAGGCGTTGCTGGAGGTCCTCGTAGGGCGTCTGCTGGCGCCTGCGACCCCGTGAGGTCTGCCCCTCCGCCTCGCTGGTGAGGCGGCGGACGAGCTCCTCGGTCGCACGGACGCTGAGCCCGTCGTCACGGATGCGCACCGCGGCGTTCTCCTGGGAGCTCGCATCGTCCACAGCGAGCAGGGCCCGGGCGTGACCAGCGGTGATCTCGCGGTCGGCCAGCATCTGCTGCACGGCGGGCGCCAGCTGCAGCAGGCGCAGCGCATTGCTGATCGCCGTCCGGGACCGACCAAGGCGACTCGCCAGCTCCTCATGCGAGAAACCGAAGTCGGTGAGCAGCTGCTGGTAGGCGCTTGCCTCCTCGAGCGGGTTGAGGTCGGTGCGATGGATGTTCTCGACCAGGGCCTCGGTGAGCAGGTTCTCGTCGCCGGTGCGGCGCAAGATGGCGGGGATCGTGTCCAGCCCCGCCCGCTCCGCGGCGCGGAGCCGGCGCTCTCCGGCCACCAGCTCGAAGTGGTGACCGTCCTCGGCGGGCCGCACCAGGATCGGCTGCAGCACGCCCACCTGCGCGATCGAGTCCGCCAGCTCCTCCAGGCTGCCCTCGTCGAAGCTGCCGCGGGGTTGCTGCGGGTTCGGTCGGATGGCGCCCAGCTGCAGCTCGAGCACGCCACTGCTGCTGGCATCCCCTTCGGGCAGCAGAGCGCTGAGACCACGTCCCAGTCCTCCGGGTCGACTCATGGTGTGGGCTCCGTTCTCACGAGGGGCGCTCACTGGGGATCGGTGACGGGCAAGCGACCAAGCATCTCCCTGGCCAGCGCCTGGTAGGCGACGGCTCCACGGGAGGTCGGATCGAACGCGGTGATCGGCTGGCCGAAGCCCGGGGCTTCGGCGAGGCGCACCGAGCGGGGGACGCTGGCCTCGAAGACCTTGTCACCGAAGTGCAAGCGGACCTCGTCGACCACCTGCTGGCTGAGGCGCGTTCGCGCGTCCAGCATCGTGAGCACGAACCCCAGGATCTCGAGCGAGGGGTTCAGGTGACTGCGCACCAGCTCGATGTTGCGACGCAGCGCCTCGAGCCCCTCAAGGGCGTAGTACTCGCACTGGATCGGCACGATGACCGCATCCGCGGCGACCATGGCGTTGATCGTGAGCAAACCGAGGCTGGGCGGGCAGTCGATGAGGATGATGTCCACGTCATCGGGCACGTGGGCGAGCTTGCTGCGCAGGCGCTGCTCACGCGTGAACGCGCTGACGAGCTCGACCTCTGCGCCGGCGAGGTCGATGGTCGAGGGCAGCAGGCGCAGGCCGTCGACGTCGGTGTCGAGCATCGCCTCGTTGACGTCGCCGTCCTCCATCAGCATCTCGTACACCGACGTCGGCACGGTGGCGTCGCGGAGTCCGAGACCCGACGTCGCGTTCGCCTGGGGATCGAGGTCGACCAGCAGGACGCGCTGTCCCTGTTGAGCCAGTGCCGCCGAGACACTGATCGCGGTGGTGGTCTTTCCGACACCGCCCTTCTGGTTTGTGATGGCGAGCGTGGTGGGCACGCGATCCCCCTGGACTGGGCTGGCCTGCACCGGGACTGTGGTGTGGTGCTGCTGCGCTTCTGGTGGGCACGGCGTCGTCGTCCGACCCGAGTGTCGCTCGCTCGTCGACGCCGCTGCGATGCGGGCAAGGCGCCCGTCGTTGCCGGTGCCGAGTGGCGTCGGGACCACTGGTCACCGAGCCCCCGATGGGTCGCCTGGTGCTCGTGTGGGTCGCCTCGTGCTCGTGTGGGTCCGCGAGCGCTCCGGCAGCTGCGCGCAGAGCACATCGACCGGTGGGCTCGCCGTGGTCTCGCCACGCCTGGGACACGGGGACCATACCGCACACGGCTGCTACGTCATCCCTGCAGCCCCCGGGGGCTGTGGAGTTTCACGTGAAACGGAAGCCTGCGGAAGCGCCGGCGGGAAGGCGAGGCTCGGCGGGCACAACCACCGCCCTGCCCGAGACCTGCTCCCGCTACCATCGTCGCGTGCAGCAACAGACCCGTGGAGACCGCTCTCGATCAACCTGTGGCTCACGCTAGCTGGTGTGACGTCCTGCCGACCGCCGGCCGGTCAGCTGGCTCGTTCCCGGGCTTGCCCTGGGCTCGCCGAGCGCAAGGGATACGGCTGGGCTGCTGCGTCAGCGTGGAGCCCCGGTTTCTGATCCGCGGACGGTGACCCTCGGTGCGCGCCCGGGCGCCAAGGTCGCACGCGCGCTCGCCACGAGGGTGCATGCCGGGCGGCGTGGCAATGCTTCGTCAGGCGCCGTCTTCCTGCTTACCGCGTGCGGTGGGCCAGATGAGCGACTGCCTCCGGTGGCATCTCGTGGCTGTCAAACGTCTCACACACCAGGCCCGGACATCCCTGCCCAATGCCGGTCCACGCCGCGATCCCCACCCAAGCGGCCTCCTGGACCCCGCGGGTCCAGGGCAGTCGGGTCCTGGCCGAGCGCTCCATGGCGACTTGCTTTCAGCAGAGCATCGATCCGCCCCGTGCTTCTCCACGCCCTGCAACACCGCGATCGACCTGCCGTCTCGCACGGTTTCACGTGAAACACGTCCTGCCAGCTCGCGGAGCTAGCCGAACACACGCGATCTCGGTTACCGGGCGTCGCCTCGTCCGTCCGTTCCCGTACCGCTCACTTCGCCCCGGAGGCACGAACAGGGCTAGAGGATGCTGTCAGCGCCCCTGGTGCAACGACCTCTGACAGTGAGCGACAGCACAGCACGCCGTTCCCGTCGACCACAGTGGCCACGGCCACCTCCGGTGGCGGTGGGGGAGAGGGCACCAAGGCCACCGAGCACCGATCGGTCGGCCCTCGATGCAGTGCACGAGCACCATCACTGCGCTGGCCCGCGTGCCGCCCGATCCCGCGAGCCGCTTCGGCAGCCTCGCTGCCTCTCAACACCAGTCGCTCTCGCAGACCACCCACCGCCACGCTTCGGGGTGCCGGCTCCGACCGGCGGCTGGCTTCGCCCCTTCTCGACGCTCGCAAGCGCCCCCGGGGAGCCTGCCGTGTCCGCTCACAGGCCCCTCGGCAGCCTGTGACGCACCAACCATGCGCACCGCCCACCGATCATGGGGCGTGCGACGTCGCCCGCGCGATCCCCGGCCCGCCCATCACAGCGATGCGCATCCTGGTCCCAACGACTCGCTAGGCCGATCCCCAGGTCACACCACCCCGTCGACGATCCCCCTTGCGGCTGTGCACCTCCTGGTCCGCGCCCCATCCACGCGACTGGCGACACATATCGCCGGCTGTCCTGGCCACCCTGTGCTGCCGCTGGTGCGCGCTCGTGTCGGTCCTCGCATCAGGACTCACCGTGCGCCGCGACGGGCTGCATGGGCCTTGGCGTATGCACCACGTGAGGGGAGTTCCACACCTGTCACTCACGCAGTGGCTGGCGAGCGCCTCACACCGGCTGATGCTGTGCCTGCCCCATGGGCCGCGGCACCCACCCAGGCACGGGCCCGATGGCGCGCAGCACCAGCACCACGCCGCGTGGCAGGGAGGCCACGTCCTCGAGCTCCATGGCGACCGCGTCGAGCGCCGCCGCGGCCTCATCGACCTCGGCACGCCACCGCTCGCCCTTGACCGCGTACGCGCGCGCATCGTGGCCGAGGAAGGGGCGGGCGAGCTCGACCAGGCCCGGCAGGGGTGCGACGGCGCGTGCGACCAGCCCCTCATACGCCCCGCGATGCTGCGCCGTCCCGCCCAACGTCTCCGCCCGCTCTGCCGAGACCGTGCACGCGATGTCGAGCTCTGCGGCGAAGCGGCGCACCTCCGCCGCCTTCTTCCGTGTCGCGTCCACGAGGTGCCAGCTCGCCTGCGGGTGCGCCTGTGCGAGCACGAGGCCCGGCAAGCCACCTCCCGTGCCGAGGTCCATCCACCTGGACCCCGAAGACGGCATCAGGAGGCCGGCGAGCGCTTCCGCCTCGCGGATGTGGAGGCTGCGAACGGCTTCCCGATCGGCCTTGCCGACCAGGTTGTGCGGAGAGGTGGCGATGAGCTCAGCGAGATGGTCGAGGTCGACGGCGGCCATGAGGCGCTCCCACGCGGCTCGTGTCGCCGCTGGCTCACGCGTGCCAGGTCAGCTGTCGCTGCCGTCGCTCTCGGGCCGGATCACCACGCGACGGCGGGGATCGGAGCCCTCGCTGGCTGAGACCACACCGCCGCTCTGGGCAACCAGGCCGTGCATGACCTTGCGCTCGTAGGCGTCCATCGGCTCGAGGCGCACCGCCTCGCCGGTCTCGCGCACCTCGGCGATCGCATCGCGGCACTTGTCGCGCAGCTTCTCCAGCTGCCGCTCGCGATAGCCCTCCACGTCCACGCGTACGTGGGCGCGCTGCTCGGTCTGGCGCTGCACTGCACAGCGAGTGAGCTCCTGAAGGGCTTCCAGCGTCTGGCCTCGGCGGCCGATCAGCAGCCCCGTGCCCACCTCGTTGACGCGCACGAACGCCTGCTCCTCGGTCACCTCGATATCGATGTCACCAGGGAGATCCAGACGGTCCAGCAGCCCCTCGAGGAAGTCAGCAGCGACATCGGCCTCGTGATCCAGCTGGTCCAGCCACTCCTCGGTGGACAGCTCACGGGGCTCGCTGGTCTCCTCGGCCTGTTGTGCCTGCTGGTCGGCGGTCATGGGGGCGAGCTCCTCAAGATCACAGGGGGCTTGGTCAGCGGATGTCGGTGCGGCCCACGGCTCACGCCCTCGCGCTAGGCCTTGGCGGTCTGCTGCGTCGTGGAGGGCGTGCGGAACATGACGTACTGCTGGCCCATGGTCCACAGGTTCGTGGTCACCCAGTACAGCACAAGCCCGACAGGGAAGTTCATCGCGAAGATCGTCAGCATCACTGGCATCAGATACAGCATGATCTTCATCTGTGGGTTGTCTTGCGACGCAGGGTTGTTCGCCATCATCTGGCGCTGCGACAGGTACATCGTGGCGCCCATGGCGAGCACGAGGAACCATGCTCCGATCCCCGCACCCTGCAGGGCGTTGACGGTCAGGTCGTCGACCAGCAGGAAGCCGGCGCCCTCCAATGGGTCGGCGCGCTCGGTCGTCAGCAGACGGAACATCGCGATGAAGATCGGCATCTGGGCGATCAGCGGCAAGCAGCCCCCCAGCGGGTTGACGTTGTGCTCTTTGTAGAGCTTCATCGTCTCTTCTTGCTGCTTCTGCTTCTTGGCCCGGTACTTCTCCGGATCGGTCTTCATCATCGACCGGTCCGCCTTGTGCTTCTTCTGGATCCGGTCGATCTCGGGCTTGAGCTGCTGCATCGCCCGCATCGAGCGCGTCTGCTTGATGGCGAGGGGCAGCAACAGCACGCGGACCACCACGGTCAGCGCGATGATCGAGAAGGCCCAGCTCCAGGCACCCACCAGCGGCACGGAGTCGAAGAGGCCATGGAAGGTGGCAAGCACCGCCTGCAGCCCATCGAGGAGGCCGTTCCAGATCCCGACTAGGAAGTCCACGGTTCGGCTCCTTCTGCGTCTTCACGTCCCTTGGGCGGCGGGACGTGATCGATCCCCCCAGGGTGGAACGGGTGACAGCGCCCCACGCGCTTCGCCGTGAGCCACGTGCCACGGGCGGCGCCGTGGACCGCCAGCGCCTCACGGCCGTACTGCGAGCAGGTGGGGTAGAACCTGCAGCGCTGGACGGGACCGCGGGGCACCAGCTGGTACAGGGCGATCACCCTGTCGAGCCCTCGTGCGACCAGGCTCATCAGCGTCTCACCGCCGCCGTCTCGTGCGTGCGCTCGAGGGCGCGCGTGGTCAGCGCGTCCAGCTCGTGTCGCACCGTCACCCAGGGCGCCGTGACCGCGGACGGGTGTGCGACCACGACGACGTCCACGCCTGTGGGCAGGGTCCGCTCACGCAGCGCCGCTCGCAGACGCCGCTTCGCGCGATTCCGCACAACAGCGGAGCCGACGGCGCGGCTCGCCGACACGGTCCAGCGCGGCGGTCGTCCAGCCCGATCATCGCGCCGGAGCGCGCGGACGCTCGCTGTGCTTCCACGCGCGGCAGAGCCCTCGCGGAAGACCGCGCGGACCTCTCGAGAAGGCCGCAGGCGCATGCTGGTGGTCATAGGCGCTGCCTTGCAGCCGCGGACGGGCCTCCCCAGCGTAACGGCTGCGCACCGCTCGGGAGGAATCCTGCCCACGGGAGGCAACAGGATCAGCGGCCGTCAGGCCCCGAGACGGCTACGGCCGCGTTGCCGGCGCCGCTTCACGATCGCGCGGCCCTGACGAGTCCGCATCCGTGCCCGGAACCCGTGACGCCGATGCCGACGCCGGTTCTTCGGCTGGTAGGTGCGCTTCATGACTGCTGCTCCTGCCCACACGAGGCAACGCTGGGACGCTCGGTGTCGAGACGGGCGCGGCGGCACGTTGACAGTGGCGGCCGACCGCAGCCGCGACCCACTACCGTAGGCCGTCCGGGAACGTCAAGCAACCGCGCACACCCCCATCCGGCCTCAGTCGCGGCGACCCGCAGAGCGGTCCGAGTCCCCCCGGCCACACGACCGGAGGTCCCGGTGTCCGATCGGGCTGTTGCATGTCGCCAGACCCCGCGCGTAGTCTCCCGGTCTCGCACACGGACCGACCAGCCCCGCGGCTCCACGGGCCGAGGTCGCCACGGGCGACGGGGCTTGCAGGCCTCGGTCCACAACGACAGGCACCGCCCTCTTCCCCCGGTGCCGCCCACTGGCGCGGCGCCAAGAGGCGCTTGCGCTGCACCGCCCATGATGGTCCACATCGTGTGGACGATCTTGTGGACAAGTTCATGGACGGTCCTGCACCCTGCACCGCGCGGCGAGGACGGGGACGACACGGTGAGCGATCTCGATGCCCTGGAGCTGACCGATCTCTGGCAGCACGCGCTCGATGAGCTGCAGCACCGGGTAACCGGAGCAGCCCTGCACACGTGGCTGCGTGAGACGGCCCCTGTGGGGTTCAGCGATGACACCCTCGTGCTGGCCACGCCCCATGCCTTCGCCCGCGAGCAGCTCGACCTGCGCTATGGCGCGGAGCTGCGCGCGGCGCTGAGCGCTGCGGCGGGGCGTGCCCTGAACGTGGTCATCACGGTTCGCCCCGATGCCGTCGGCGGGTTGGCGGACGAGGCCGCGGAGGCAACGCACGCCGAGCCCGACGGTGCTGCGCCACCACCCCGCGAGCGCACCGCCCGCGGCCGGGGGGCTCCCGAGTCGTTCGTCGCACCAGTGGGCGACCGTGACGCCCCATTGAACGAGAAGTACACCTTCGATCGGTTCGTCATCGGCGCCAGCAACCGGTTCGCCCACGCCGCCGCCTTCGCGGTCGCCGAGGCCCCCGCGCACTCCTACAACCCCCTCTTCATCTACGGGGGCGCCGGACTCGGCAAGACCCACTTGCTTCAGGCCGTCGGGCACTACACCACCAACCTCTACCCCGCGCAGCGGGTGCGCTACGTCTCCAGCGAGCAGTTCACCAACGAGTTCATCGATGCGATCTCCAACAACCGGCAGGTGCCGTTCCAGCGCCGCTACCGCGATGTGGATGTCCTGCTCATCGACGACATCCAGTTCCTGGAGAACAAGGAGCGCACCCAGGAGGAGTTCTTCCACACCTTCAACGCGCTGCACAACGCCGACAAGCAGATCGTCATCTCCTCGGATCGTCCACCCAAGAAGATCAGTCACCTCGAGGACCGCCTGCGCACACGCTTCGAGTGGGGACTCATCACCGACATCCAGCCCCCCGACCTCGAGACGCGCCTGGCGATCCTGCGCAAGCGCTCTGGCTACGAGCAGCTGCCGGTGCCCGACGAGGTCCTCGAGCTGATCGCGAGCCGCATCTCCTCCAACATCCGCGAGCTGGAGGGCGCGCTCATCCGGGTGACCGCGTTCGCCTCGCTGCAGCGCACCGAGGTGACCACCCACCTGGCGCAGACGGTGCTCAAGGATCTCTTCCCCGAGACGGCCGGCCAGGACATCGGCGCAGGCCTGATCATGTCCGAGACCGCGAGCTACTTCGAGCTGTCGCTGGACGAGCTGTGCTCCTCGCGGCGGACTCGCCAGCTGGTGCTGGCCCGCCAGATCGCCATGTATCTGTGCCGCGAGCTGACCGATCTGTCCCTGCCAAAGATCGGCCAGGCCTTCGGTGGCCGCGACCACACCACGGTCATGCACGCCACCAACAAGATCGGCTCGCTGATCCAGGAGCGGCCCGCGGTCTACGAGCAGCTCCAGGAGCTCACCAGCCGCGTCAAGACCGCCGCGCATCACGCGGGGTGACGCTCCCATGACGCGTCCGCGGCCGCCCTGGACCCTTGCGTCCGCCCTTGTGGACCCTCAGGGGACAGGCTGGGTGACAACCGGGTCGTTGTCCACCGTCATCCCGAGGACGGCGACGCGAGCGAGCGCCCCTGGGGACAACCCAGCACCTGCCCACATGGGGTGCACAGGCTCGCCCACCGCTTGGGCACAACCGCGGATGCCGGGTGACCTGCAGCTCGACGGCTTGTCCACAGCGTCACCGTCCCCCTACGGTCCCTACGCTCTTGACATACTCCTGAGACACCCAAACCCCAGGTGCCCCGACCCTGTTGATGACACGATCGCGGCCGGCGAGCGCACCCGTGCCGCAGAGCACTGGAGGATCCATGAAGTTTCGCGCTGAGCGCTCGGAGTTCGCCGATGCCATCACGTGGGCGCTGCGCAGCGTGGGAGCGCGGGCCACGCTGCCGGCGCTGTCGGGGGTGCTGCTGCGCCTGGAGGGCGATGAGCTGCAGCTGTCCTCCACCGACCTCGAGCTCTCGGGCACCCTGCGGCTGCCGGTGCAGGTGGAGCAGGAGGGCACCGCGCTCATCCCGGGACGGCTCCTCGGTGACGTGGTGCGCACGCTGCCCAACGCCGCCGTCGAGGCCGAAGTCAACGGCGACGTCTTGCAGCTGACGTGCGGGCGCGCGAGCTTCGCCCTGCGGCTCATGCCAGCAGAGGACTTCCCGGCGCTGCCCCAACCGGCCGAGGACGCGGCCGAGGCGACGTTGAAGGCCGATGTGTTCGCCACCACCGTGACCCAGGTGGGGCGCGCCGCCAGCACCGACGAGCACCGTCCCGCCCTGACGGGGGTGCACCTGGCCAGCGCCGATGGTGTGCTGACCGCAGCGGCCACGGATTCCTACCGACTCGCGGTGCGCTCGGTGCCGTGGGATGCCGCGGTCGACGCCCAGGCGCTGATCCCCCGCCGTGCCCTGGACGAGGGACGGCGCGCCGCGGAGTCGCTGGGCGCCGATGTGCACCTGCTGCTGGAGGGCTCACAAGCCACGATCAGCCTGCCGGATCGGCGCCTGACCACGCGCCTGCTGGAGGGCACCTTCCCCGAGTACCAGAACCTCATCCCCCAGACGGTAGAGCGTCAGCTGCGGGTGGATCGGGCCGCGTTGCTAGAGACCGTCAAGCGCGTGGCGGTCGTGGGCGAAGCCAACACCAGCGCGACGCCGGTCACGCTGCAGATCAGCGCTGACACGGTGGAGGTCACCGCGGGCAGCGGCGAGGTCGGCAAGGCGGAGGAGGCTCTGCCGGGCCAGCTCGATGGTGAGCCGCTGCAGATCGGCTTCAATCCGCGGTATCTGGCGGATGGCCTCGAGGTCGCCGGTGGTGAGGAGGTGACCCTCGAGTTCCGTGACGAGCTCAAGCCAGCGGTGCTGCGCCCTGGCGCAGAGCCCGACGAGGGCGGCGACTTCCTCTACCTGCTGATGCCCGTGCGCCTGTGATCGTCGGGCGCACCGCTGGCACGATACGCGAACCAGTGCTGCACGTCTGATGCGCGTCGCGCGCTTGGAGCTCATCGACTTCCGCAGCTATCAGCACGCGGTGCTGCCGTTGCAGCCGGGCTCGCAGGTGCTGATCGGCCCCAACGGCGTGGGCAAGACCAACATCCTGGAGGCCCTGCATGTGCTCGCTGTCGGAGCGAGCCACCGGGTCAGCGGTGACGAGGTCCTGGTCCGCACCGGCGCCAGCGAGGCCGTTCTGCGCGCCACGACCATCGATGCGCACGACCGAGAGCAGCAGGTCAGCCTCGCGCTGCGGCCGGGAGGACGCAATGCTGCGCGCCTGGACGGGGCGACGGTGCCGCGCTTGCGTGATGCCTTGGGACGGGTGCGGGTCGTGCTCTTCGCGCCCGAGGACCTCGCGCTCATCCGCGGTGATCCGGCTGACCGGCGACGGTTCCTCGACCAGCTGCTGGCCCAGCGGCGCCCGGCGTTCCACGCTGCGCGCCAGGACTTCGACCGCGCGCTGAAGCAGCGCAACGCCCTGCTGCGCCAGCAGCGGGCGGGCGACCCGGCGGCAGCCGCTGGACTTGCCACTTGGACCGAGGCGGTGGCCGCCACCGGCGCCCGCGTCGTGGCCGCTCGGCTGCTGGCCTGTCACGCGCTGCTGGAGCCCTTTGCTGCGCACGCCGGCCATCTCGCCGGTGACGCGGCAGCGGCTCCTGCTCGCCTGACCTATCAGCTGAGCACCGATCGCCAGGTGCCCGCGGATCCCTCGGTCGAGGAGCTCGATCCCCAGGCGCTCGCGGCGGAGATGCGCGCAGCGATGGAGGCTCGGGCCGACGAGGAGCGCGAGCGTGCCACCACCCTGGTCGGACCGCATCGCGACGAGCTGCGCATCGAGCTCGAGGCGATGCCAGCGCGCACCCACGCCAGCCAGGGCGAGGCGTGGACCCTGGCGCTGGCGCTGCGCCTCGCCGGCCGCGACCTGCTCCGCGAGGTCGGCGAGGAGCCCGTGGTGCTGCTCGACGACGTGTTCAGCGAGCTCGACACGCAGCGCCGCGAGCGCCTGGCCGCGTGGTGCGCCGAGGCCGAGCAGGTGCTGGTCACCGCCGCGGTGGATCAGGACGTGCCCCTGCCGGGGCCACGCGTGCAGGTGCGTCAGGGCCGCGTCGAGGCGTCGGATTCGGCCCTCTCGGATGCGGCCGTCGCTGCTGACAGTCCCGAGGGCGAGGAGCACACATGAGCGCTGGTCGGCGATCTCGTCGCACCGAGGGCGACAGCCCAAGCGCTCCGGCGCCACTTGCCGGGGTGTTGGGCGAGCTGGCTCGTCGTCGAGGGTGGGACGAGCGCCTGCGCGACGCGGCGATCCACCAGCACTGGGAGGAGATCGCGGGATCGGAGCTAGCGCAGCGCGCCACGCCGGTGCGGCTGCACGGCGGGGTGCTGGTGATCCGCGCCGAGACCGCCGCGTGGGCGGGGCAGCTGCGCTACCTCGTGGGCGATCTGCAGCGGCGGGCCAATGAGGTGCTTGGCGAGAACCGCGTGCAGCAGGTGCGCGTCGTGACTGACAGCCCCGGTCACACCACCCGCTCCGGACCGTGAATTGCCGNGTTGACCTGCGACGACGTCTGTGGAGCTCCCGTCCGCTCGCAGCCCCGCTGTGGTAGGATGGTCTGACCGCGACCGGGGGCTGCCGCCAGCTCGAGCAGCCTCGCGTGCGCGCATGCGGTGCACGAGCGCATGTGACCACCATCCCCTGACGAGTCGATCTGCCTGTGAGCGAGCTTCAGCACGCTGTCAAGGACGGCGACTACGGCGCCGCGGACATCACGGTCCTCGAAGGCCTGGAAGCGGTGCGCAAGAGACCCGGCATGTACATCGGGTCGACGGGGCCACGCGGGCTCCACCACCTGGTCTATGAGGTCGTCGACAACGCCGTCGACGAGGCCATGGCGGGGCGCTGCACCACCATCGAGGTGACGTTGCTGCCCGATGGCGGCATCGGCGTGGCCGACGACGGCCGCGGCATCCCGGTCGACGACCACCCCACCGAGCGCAAGAGCGCGCTCGAGGTGGTCCTGACGATGCTGCATGCCGGCGGGAAGTTCGGCGGCAAGTCCTACGCCGTCTCGGGGGGCTTGCACGGTGTGGGCGTCAGCGTGGTCAACGCGCTGTCCTCGGTCCTCATCGCTGATGTGCGCCGCAACGGCACGCACTACCGGCAGACGTTCCGACGCGGCGTGCCCGACGCGCCACTGGAGGTCGTCGGCTCCGCGGACGGGACCGGCACCAGCATCACCTTCTGGCCCGACCCGGAGATCTTCGAGACCACAGAGCTCTCCCGCGACACCCTCGTCACGCGCTTCCGGGAGATCGCGTTCCTCACCGCCGGCCTGCGGCTGCGCCTCACCGACGAGCGCGACCTCGAGCCGGGCGAGTCCGCCGAGGTCGAGGAGCTGCACTACCCGGGCGGACTGCGTGACTTCGTGCGACACCTGAACGCCAGTCGCGAACCCCTGCACGAGGAGATCGTCCACTTCGAGGAGACCGAGACCGTCGAGGGCGGCCTGCAGGAGCTCGAGGTCGCCCTGCAGTGGCAGAGCCACTACAACGAGTCGGTGCACACCTTCGCCAACACCATCAGCACCCACGAGGGCGGCACCCACGAGGAGGGCTTCAAGAAGGCGTTGACCGGCGTGATCAACCGCTACGCCAAGGAGACCGGGCTCCTGGGCGGCAACGGCAAGGACCGCGATCTGCAGATCACCGGTGAGGACGTGCGCGAGGGCCTCACCGCGGTGATCGCGGTCAAGCTGGCCGACCCGCAGTTCGAGGGGCAGACCAAGACCAAGCTCGGCAACATGCCCACGCGCAACTTCGTGGAGCGCGTCACCGGCCGGTGCCTGCGCGCGTGGCTCGACGAGCATCCCGCCGAGGCCAAGGTCATCGTGGCCAAGGCCATGCAGGCGGCGCGGGCACGCCTGGAGGCGCGCAAGGCGCGCGACCTCACCCGCCGCAAGGGCCTGCTCGACGGTGGTGGGCTGCCCGGCAAGCTCGCCGACTGCGCCTCGCGCACCCCCAGCGAGACCGAGCTGTTCATCGTCGAGGGCGACTCGGCCGGTGGCTCCAGCAAGATGGCCCGCGACCGCGCCACCCAGGCCGTGCTGCCCATCCGCGGCAAGATCCTCAACGTGGAGAAGGCGCGCCTGGGCAAGATCCTCGAGAACAAGGAGATCCAGGCGCTCATCACCGCGATCGGTGCGGGGATCGGCGAGGACTTCGACCTCGCCAAGTGCCGCTACCACAAGATCGTGATGCTGATGGACGCCGACGTCGACGGCGCCCACATCCGCACGCTGGTGCTGACGTTCCTGTTCCGCCACATGCGCGAGCTGATCGATGCGGGCTACGTCTACATCGCCCAGCCGCCGCTGTACCAGATCACCCCACCGGGGGCCAAGAGCCGCAAGCAGAAGCGCTTCGCCTTCTCCGACGAGGAGCGCGATCGCCTCGTCGCCGAGCTCGGCAACGACGGGGCCAAGCGCGTGGAGGTCGCGCGCTTCAAGGGCCTTGGCGAGATGGACGCCGAGCAGCTGTGGCGCACCACGATGGATCCCGAGCAGCGCACGCTGCTGCAGGTGACCATGGCCGACGCGGCTGCCGCGGACCTGCTGTTCTCGGTGCTGATGGGCGACGACGTCGCTGCGCGCCGCGACTTCATCATGCGCAACGCGCGGGACGTGCGCTTCCTGGACGTGTGAGCGAGCCCGGCGCGCCGCCGGTGACCGCACCCGCGGGCGCGCCGCCTGCCTGGACGGAGCAGCCGTGAGCGACGATCAGACCCAGCCTCCGGTCGAGGAGGCGGAGCACAGCGACGAGGGCGCGGTCCGCAGCCACGTCGAGCCGGTCGAGATCGAGACCGAGCTGCAGCGCTCCTACCTCGACTACGCGATGAGCGTGATCGTGGGCCGGGCGCTGCCCGATGTGCGCGACGGCTTCAAGCCGGTGCATCGCCGCATCCTCTACGCCATGCACGAGGGCGGCATGCGGGCGGGGACCCAGCACCGCAAGTCCGCGGCCGCCGTGGGCGACGTGATGAAGAAGTACCACCCCCACGGTGACGCGGCGATCTACGACGCGCTGGTGCGGATGGGCCAGGACTGGGCGATCCGCTACCCGCTCATCGACCCGCACGGCAACTTCGGCTCGGTCGACGGGGACCCGCCGGCGGCGATGCGCTACACCGAGGCTCGGCTGTCGCAGATCGCCATGGAGCTGCTGCGCGACATCGACGAGGACACCGTCGACTTCGCCGACAACTACGACGGCCAGGAGACCGAGCCGCTGGTGCTGCCCAGCCGGTTCCCCAACCTGCTGGTCAACGGGTCCAGCGGCATCGCGGTGGGCATGGCCACCAACATCCCGCCGCACAACCTCGGCGAGATGGTCGATGCGATCACCGCCCAGATCGCCGACCCCGAGATCACCCTCGACGAGCTGATGCGCCACGTCCCGGCGCCCGACTTCCCGACCGGCGCGGAGATCGTGGGCGTGCAGGGCATCCGCGACGCCTACGAGACCGGCCGAGGGGCCATCCGGATGCGCGCGGTCAGCGAGATCGAGGAGGACGCCCGCGGCAAGCAGCGGATCATCGTCACCGAGCTGCCCTATCAGGTCAACAAGGCGACGCTGGCCACCAAGATCGCCGAGCTCGTCAGCAGCAAGCGCATCGCCGGCATCAGCGACGTGGTCGATGAGTCCAACCGCGAGGGCATCCGGCTGATCATCGACCTCAAGCGCGACGCCAACGCGCAGGTGGTGCTCAACCAGCTCTACAAGCAGACCCAGCTCCAGGAGAGCTTCGGGGTCATCAACCTGGCGCTGGTCGACGAGGTGCCCCGTACGCTCGGCCTCAAGGACACGATCCAGCACTACATCGACCACCAGGTCGAGGTGATCGAGCGCCGCACCCGCTACCGCCTGCGCAAGGCCGAGGAACGCGCCCACGTTCTGCAGGGCCTGATCGTGGCGCTGGACAACCTCGACGCCGTCATCGACCTGATCCGCCACGCGCCCTCTGCCGATGATGCGCTGGGCCAGCTCCAGTCGCGCTTCGACCTCTCCGAGATCCAGGCGCGCGCCATCCTCGACATGCAGCTGCGGCGGCTGGCCGCGCTGGAGCGCCAGCGCATCCTCGACGAGCACGAGGAGATCACCGCCCGCATCGCGGATCTGCGCGACATCCTGGCCAAGCCCGAGCGGGTGCGCCAGATCATCGTCGAGGAGCTCGCCGAGGTCCGCGAGCGCTTCGCCGACCCGCGCCGCACCCGAGTGGTGCCCGGCGAGGGCGACCTGGCGATGGAGGACCTCATCGCCCAGGAGGAGGTGGTGGTCACCCTCACGCGGGCCGGGTACGTCAAGCGCGTGCGGATGGCGGAGTACCGCACCCAGAAGCGCGGCGGNCGNGGNGTGTCGGGCACCGCGCTGCGCGAGGACGACATCGTCCGCGACCTGTTCGTCACCACCACCCACCACTGGCTGCTGTTCTTCACCAACCAGGGTCGGGTCCACCGGGTGCGCGCCTGGCAGATCCCCGAGAAGTCCCGGACCGCACGGGGCACCTACGTCGCCAACGTGGAGGGGCTCGAGCTGCGCCAGGACGAGACCGTGGCGGCGGTCCTCGCGGTGGACCAGATCAGCGAGCAGGACGACCGCCACCTGCTGTTCGCCACCCGCCGCGGGCTGGTCAAGCGCACGCCGCTGCACGCCTATGACTCACCGCGCACGACCCTGATCGCGGTCCGGCTGCGCGAGGACGACGAGCTCATCGGTGCCCGGATCACCAGCGGCGACGACGACGTCCTGCTGGTCAGCCGCCGCGCGATGGCCATCCGCTTCAACGAGCAGGACGTGCGACCCACCGGGCGCGACACCTCCGGGGTCATCGGGATGAGCCTGTCCGAGGGCGACGAGCTGCTGTCGATGACCACCGCCGTCGAGGAGGGCCAGCTGCTGGTGGTCACCGACGGTGGCTACGGCAAGCGCACACCGCTGGAGCACTACCCGCTGCAGCGCCGTGGCGGCAAGGGCGTGCTCACCGCACGGCTGGTCGAGCAGCGCGGAGGTCTGGTGGGGGCGCTGGTCGTGAGCTACGACCAGGAGGTCTTCGTCATCACCGAGACCGGCACGATCATCCGCACCCAGGTCGCCGATGTGCGCCCCACCGGCCGGGCCACCCAGGGCGTGCGCGTCATGCGCACCGGCCAGGGCCGCGTGGCGGCGCTCG
>SL_8KL_010_SEDDRAFT_10000485_pt1 | contig 31388 bp, 30 predicted proteins | sample SodLakKL_010_SED_4_FD_11160 | JGI IMG/M metagenome (IMG submission 11160)
TTTCTGGGGTTTACCTTTAGACCCCGGAAAGTCAAAGGCAAAAATGGGCTATTTATCGGGTTTAATCCTGCAGTCAGCAACAAAGCAAAACGCAAAATGAATCAGCAGATAAGGAGCTGGGAGCTGCACTTAAGAACCAACTGGAGCCTTGAAGACCTGGCTGCTTACTGCAATCCGGTAATAGGGGGTTGGTTTAACTATTACGGGAGCTACTACCATTCTGCATTAGATGATGTAGTAAGACAGATGGACTTGCGATTAGGCAAATGGGCAGAACGGAAATACAAAAGATTCAGGGGACATAGTGGTAGGGCAATTAAGTGGGTGCGTGGCGTAAGAGGACGCGAACCGAAACTTTTTGCTCACTGGCAGCTATATCCGAGGACGGCTGGACTGTAAGAGCCGGATGAGGCGAGAGCCTCACGTCCGGATCTGTGAGAGCGCAGGGGTGAGATTCCCCTGCGCCACTCGACTTGTTGACAACTTTTTTATCCTTGGAAACCACTGGTTTTAACTTTTTGTTTTAGCGCGCGGTGACGAGCAGGGTGTCAACAACCCCGTCCCCCTGACACGCGACACACCAACCCTGCTTCCGTCGGCAGTTTTATGCCGGTTATGTAAAAGGGATCAGGTTTGTGGATCGGCCAGTAATAACTCGCGCAGGGAGCACGGTTCCAGGCCTCGCTCACGCAGGTCGCTGATAATTCGAGGCAGGGCCTCGATATCGGCTTCGGTAAAATGGAGCAGCACAATGCTGCCGCCCCGGGCATTGTTCAGGACATGTTCGGTGATCCGGGCCGAGCTGTAAGTATCATTGCGCAGGGCATATACCAGTTCTACGTCCCACATAACCGGAAACATCCCCTTTTCAGCTACAATCGGCTGCAGGCGTTCCCGGTGGTAACCCTGGCCGGAAAAGAAACCGTCACCGTATGGCGGGCGGAAAAAGAGAGTATGGTAACTGCCGCCGATGGCTTTTTCAACTGCTTCCTGCCAACCGCTTAACTCCTGCCGGACCTGTTCTTCAGAAAGGTTGGTCAAAAAGGGATGGCTGTAGGTATGGTTCCCCAGCTCATGCCCTTCTTCTACAGCTCTTTGCCAGGTTTCCGGATAACTTTCGACGTTTTTTCCAGTCGGGAAAAGGGTGGCCCGGACCTGATGTTCTTTCAAGTAATCCAGGGTCCGGTTGTTTATGGCTTCACTGCCGCCGTCATCGATTGTAATGGCCACTTTGTTGGTTTCCCGGTCGCCGTGTTCAATAAGGGTCTCGGAGCGCATCATCTTATTTTCTTCGCGCAGCTGTTCGTTTTCTTCATAAAGCTCCTCGTATTGTTCTTCAAGCCGGTTCTTTTCTTCTTCCACCCGGTCCAGTTTTTCTTCAAGCGATTGCAGGTTGTTTTGCAGAGCTTGCACTGCCGTATACTGGCCCAGGCTGAATATGCCGAGGGCAATTATTGCCGCTATTAAAAAAAGAAAAATTATGATGCGGAAGGCCGACTTTTTTTTGGGTTGTCTGCTTCGTCCGTCATATCGATTATTCAAAGTTATCACGATCCTTTACCGGGAAGGTATGTATTCCTATTTTCTTGATTATATGGTAACCTACAAAAAACGATTAAGCAACAAACTTTGAATTGTTCCGGGCCCTGCCTAAAAAATTTAAGGATGTGATCAACGATGAAAACGCTGCTTGCCCTTGCTTCAAGTCCCCGCCGGAACGGAAACAGTGAGACCCTGTTGAAGGAATTTTGTCGCGGCGCCGAAGAAAAGGGCTGGAACGTGGAAGTGGTCCATATCAACAAACTGGATTTCCGCCCCTGCCAGGCCTGCGATGCCTGCGCAAAGGACGGCCGCTGTATTTTAAAAGATGACATGCAGGATATTTATCCCATGGTTACCAACTCCGATGCCCTGGTCATTGCCAGCCCGGTTACTTTCGGTTCACTGAACGCCCAGTTAAAGATGTTGATCGACCGGTTTCAGTGCTGGTGGCATGCCAAGTATAACCTGAATGCTCCTTTTGTCCCTGATGAACCGAAGCGCCAGGGCTTTTTTATATGCGTCGGGGCCCTGAAACGCAAACGTTATTGCGAAAATGCCGTCGAGATTATCAAAGTTTTTTTCCATAATATAAACCACCAGTTTGCCGGCAGCCTGGCCTTCCGCGGTTACGACGAAAAAGGAGCAATCAAGGAAAACCCTGATGCTTTGAAAGAAGCCTATGAAGCGGGCAAGGAATTCGTAAGCAGGGTTGAGGCGATAGCAGGGGAGTAAGGTTGTTGAGAAGGATATGGGTTATTTAATAAAGGGGCTTCTTTCCTCCTTAAGGGAAGAAGCCCCCAAAAATGCTGATTAATATTCAAGCAGCTGAGAGGTTTTAGCTTTCAACTTCTTCGGTGTCTTTTTCCGTGCCGCCGGGTTTTGCCCTTTGTTCAAATTCGAGGGCATCTACGCTCCTGGTGATTTTAATCGGGTTTTCGGTGCTGACCTCACCGGCGATGATCCGGCGGGACAGCGGTGTTTCAACTTCGTTTTGGATCACCCGTTTCAGCGGCCTGGCGCCAAAGGCCGGGTCATAGCCCTTTTCAGACAGGTAAGATACTACCTCTTCTTCCCACTGCAGCTCCAGGCTGGTTGTATCCGCCAGGCGTTTGGCAAGCCTCTTGAGCAGCAGGTCGGCGATCTTGTGGACCTGGTCTTTTTCCAGGGCCCGAAAGACGATGGTTTCATCAACCCGGTTAAGGAATTCCGGGCGGAAATGATTTCGCAGCAAACCTAAGACGGTACTGCGCATCTGCTCATAGTCGCCTCCCTGTTCATGGAAGGAGAGGATCTCCTGGCTGCCGGTATTGGAGGTCATGATCAGGATAGTGTTCCTGAAATCAATAGTTCTGCCTTTACCGTCGGTCAGGCGCCCGTCATCGAGTATCTGCAGCATGGCATTAAATACATCGTTATGGGCTTTTTCTATTTCGTCGAAAAGGATCACACTGTAGGGTTTGCGCCTCACAGCTTCGGTTAGCTGACCGCCTTCCTCGTAGCCTACGTATCCAGGCGGCGCGCCGATCAGGCGGGCCACAGTGTGTTTCTCCATGTATTCAGACATGTCGAGTCGGATCATGTTGCGTTCATCGTCGAACAGCGCTTCGGCCAGGGCCCGGGCCAGCTCTGTTTTCCCCACCCCGGTGGGTCCCAGGAAGATGAAGCTGCCCACGGGGCGGTTGGGATCTTTGATTCCGCTGCGGGCCCTTAATACAGCGTCTGATACGGCCCGCACTGCTTCATCCTGGCCGACTACCCGCTCGTGGAGAATATCCTCCAGGCGGATCAGCTTGTCACGTTCCCCTTCGAGCAGCCGGCTGACCGGGATCCCGGTCCAGCGGTTGACTACCTGGGCTATTTCTGTTTCGCTTACCTCTTCGTTCAAGAGCATATTCTCTTTCTGCTTCCTGGCCAGGTGGTCTTCTTCTGATTGCAGGCGCCTTTCCAGTTCGTTCAGGCGGCCATATTTTAGTTCTGCGGCCCGGTTCAGGTCGTATTCCCTTTCTGCTTTTTCAATTTCGGTGCGCACTTCATCGATTTCGCGCTTCAAAGATCGCACCCTTGAAATGGACTGCTTTTCAGTCTGCCACTGCGCTTTCATGGCGTCGGCCTGGCTGCGCAGTTCAGCCAGCTCTTCACGCAGTTTCTCCAGCCGCTCCCGGGAAGCCGGGTCTTTTTCCTTGCCCAGGGCTGCTTCTTCGATTTCAAGCTGCATTACCCGGCGGGTAATTTCGTCCAGGGCGGCCGGCATACTGTCGATCTGGGTGCGCAGGTGGGCCGCCGCTTCGTCCATGAGATCGATCGCCTTGTCGGGCAGGAAGCGGTCGCTGATATAGCGGTCGGATAAAACTGCGGCCGCCACCAGGGCGCTGTCCTGGATGCGTACCCCGTGATGCACTTCGTAACGTTCCTTTAAACCGCGCAGGATGGAAACAGTGTCCTCGACGGAGGGCTGATTGATCTGGACCTGCTGGAAGCGGCGTTCTAAGGCGGCATCCTTTTCGATATGCTTGCGGTACTCGCCGACTGTAGTGGCTCCTATACACTGCAGTTCTCCCCGGGCCAGCATGGGTTTGAGCAGGTTGCTGGCGTCCATGCCGCCTTCTGCGGCGCCGGCCCCGACCACGGTGTGCAGCTCGTCGATAAAGAGGATGATTTTGCCTTCCGCTTCCTGCACTTCTTTAAGAACTGCTTTTAGCCTTTCTTCAAACTCGCCTCGGTATTTGGCCCCGGATACCAGGGCTCCCATATCGAGGGAGATTACCTTCTTTTCCTTTAACCCTTCCGGCACATCACCGGCGATAATTCGCCTGGCCAGCCCTTCGGCAATGGCCGTTTTACCGACACCGGGATCGCCGATCAGAACCGGGTTGTTTTTGGTCCGCCTGGAGAGGATTTCCATTACCCGGCGAATTTCGTCGTCCCGGCCGATGACCGGATCAAGCTTTCCTTTGGAAGCCAGGTCGGTCAGGTCCCGGCCGTAACGAAGCAATGCCTCGTAGGTTTCTTCGGGGCTTTCACTGGTAACCCGCTGCGCTCCGCGTACTGTTTTAAGAGAGTTGAGCAGCCGGTTACGGTCCAGCTTAAACTGGCTTAAAAGGCTTTTCAGGTCTTCATCGCCTTCTTCGGTCAGAGCCAGGAGCAGGTGTTCAACACTGACGTAGTCGTCTTTGAGCTGCTTGGCTTCTTGTTCGGCTTTGGACAAAACGCGGGCCAGGGAGGAGCTCATCTGCAAAGTTCCCTCATAACCGTGTACTTTTGGGATTTTTTCCAGCAGCTTCTCCAGGCCCTGTTTCAGGGCGGCCGGGTCGATCCCGGCGTGTTCTAAAAACCTGCCGGTAATGCCTTCTTCCTGGTCCAGCAGGGCAGAAAGCAGGTGTTTGGGCCCTACAACTTGATGCCCCCGGTTAACGGCCACTTCCTGGGCGCTGGCCAGCGCTTCCCTTGATTTGTTGGTAAAACGTTCTAATTCCATATTTAATCACCTACTTTTTTTCGCAGGCTTTCAATTTCGTCCTGCATTTGCTCTATTTTATCCAGTAAATCCACTATTATGGTAGCGCCGACGGTATTTACTCCAATATTTCTTTTCAAGCGGAGTATCTTTTTCAGCCGGCGCAGGTCTTCGTAGTGAATGGTTTCTTTATCAATGTCAATAATCCCCATATCCTTGTATAGTTCCAGGATTTCGGGATGATATTCCATCTTGAATTCAGTAATTTTTTCTCCGGCCTCGGTATGGCAGTGGATGCGAACGAGTTTCATGCCGATCACTCCCCGCCTTTCCGCAGCTCATGAAGCTGCCTGTAGAGATTTTTTTCTTCTTCGCTCATGTCGGAAGGGGTGTCGATTACCAGCCGGATATACTGGTCCCCGCGTCCCCCGCCTTTTTTGGGAAAGCCCTTGTTGCGCAGGCGCAGCTTTCTGCCGCTGCGGCTGTTCGGGGGGATAGTCAGGTTAACTTCGCCTTCCAGGGTTTTGACCGGTATTTTATCTCCGAAAACAGCCTGGTCGGGGCGGATAATTGCTTCTGATTCGATATCCTCACCTTTCAGCTTGAATACCGGGTGCGGGCGCAGGCGGACCTTCAGGTAGAGGTCCCCTTTTTGGCCCTGGCCGAGGCCTGCCCCGCCCTGGCCTTTTAAGCGGATGCGGCTTCCTTCCTTGACTCCGGCCGGCACACGCACCTCCAGGGTTTTTTCCTCGGGAGTGGCGCCGGTTCCACCGCACTGAGCGCAGAAACCCTGGCCTGCGGTCCCGGTCCCGCCGCAGTTGGCGCAGACGGCGCTTCCGCTGACCCGGATTGACCTGGTAACACCCTGGAAAGCTTCTTCAAGGGAAAGTTCGATTTCACTTTCCACATCTTCGCCGCGGACCTGGCCGCGCTGTCTGGAACCCTGACCGGTAAATCCGGACCGGCCTCCCCTGCCGCCACCGCCGGCAGCTGCGCCTTCACCGAAGAACATCCTGAAAAAGTCGCTGAACCCGCCTTCGAAAATATCTTCAAAACCGCCACCGCTGAAATCACCGGAGGAGTAGAAACGCACCCCACCCATATCGGGGCGGCCTTGCTGGAAACCGGAAAAGTCCTGTCCCTGCTTCCAATTGCTGCCCAGCTGATCGTATTGTTTCCTTTTCTCCGGGTCTTTCAAGACCTCGTAGGCTTCGTTGATCTTTTTAAATTGCTCCTCGGCTTTTTCCTTTTCGCCGGGCGGATGCAGGTCCGGGTGCCACTTGCGGGCCAGTTTCCGGTAGGCGCTCTTTATTTCTTTTTCCGAGGCGTTGCGATCAACGCCCAGGATTTCATAGTAATCTTGAAATTTAACGGTCATACCCATTCCTCCAACTGCGACAAATTGTCGCCCGGGGCTGCAGCAATTACCGGCGAGTTCCCACCTGGGACCGGTTTAATATCCCGCTCCGCCGGGGGTTGCCCCGGGCGTTTGCCTCAACCTATTTGTTATTATCGTTGTCTGTTTCTTGATCAGATCCCGGATCTTGTTTGTTTTTACCATCATCCGGGTTGCGGGCTACCATAACTCTTGCCGGTTTGAGCAATATGTCGCCGAACTTGTAACCGGGGCTGATTTCTTCGCAAACGCAGCCCTCATCATACTGCCCGGTTTCCAGGTAGCCGATGCCTTCCTGCTCTTCGGGATCAAAGGGACGACCCAGGCATTCAACCGGCCTGACGCCGTGTTTATAGAGCAAATCATTGAACTGCCGCGACATGATTTCGATTCCTTCCGCTGCGGCGGGATCTTTGACCTGTTGTTTGGCCTGGTCAAAGTAGTCCAGAAAGGTGAGCAGATCCCTTAGTATATCTTTCTTGGCATATATCCGCTGCGCTTCTAATTCGCGCTCCATTCTCTTGCGGTAATTATCAAAATCAGCCCGGGTGCGCAGATGGCGCTGCTTTTCTTCTTCCAGTTCCCTGCGCAGGGTTTCAAGTTCATCTTCCCGCTGATCTATATCATCAAGCCCATCGTCTAAATGGGTCTGTTGTTCCTGATCGTTATAGTCATTATGTTCGCTGTTGTTCATATCTTCTGTTTCTTCCTGGTTTTCGCGGTTATAGTTCCGGTTCTGCCAGTACTTTTTCATGTTCTCATACCTCCAAACTTCAATCCGGCCGGGAAAGGGTTTTCCTGGCGAAAGGTTAATTTCGACGGGAAAACCGCTTTCCGCCAACCGGACCTGGTACCGTTAGAGGTTAACGGTTATTGTTCTTCGTAATCGGCGTCAACGACATCGTCATCACTGCCGCCTTCCTGTGTTTGCTGGGCGCCGCCCTGCTCACCGCCGCCGGATGCTGATTGCTGGTAAGCTTTTTCCGACAGGGAGTGAGCCGCCTGCTGCAGTTCGTTTTTCAGGTTGCGGACCTTGTCGATCGGTTCGTTGTTCTTGATAGCCTCTCTCAGGTCATTAACCAGCTGCTCGATCTTGCCCTTTTCTTCAGCTGGCACGTTGTCGCCTAATTCGTTCAGCTGGCGTTCAACCTGGTAGGCCATACTGTCCGCTTCGTTTCTTTCATCGATCTCCTGGCGCCGCTTTTTGTCTTCCTCGCTGTATTTTTCGGCTTCGTTGACCATTCTTTCAATATCATCTTCTTCCAGGTTGGTCGAACCGCTGATCGTAATCGACTGTTCCTTGCCGGTTCCTTTATCTTTGGCGCTGACGTTCAGGATCCCGTTGGCATCGATGTCAAAAGTGACTTCGATCTGCGGGATGCCGCGCGGGGCGGGCGGAATTCCTTCCAGCCTGAACCGGCCGAGCGAGCGGTTGTCTTTGGCCAGTTCACGCTCACCCTGCAGGATATGGATGTCAACGGCCGACTGGTTATCTTCAGCGGTCGAGAAGACTTCACTGTGCCGGGTCGGTATAGTCGTATTGCGCTCGATTATTTTGGTCATCACACCACCCAGGGTTTCCACACCTAAAGACAGCGGGGTGACGTCAAGCAGGACCACGTCGTCCATTTCTCCACCCAGCACTCCGGCCTGGATAGCCGCTCCTACAGCAACAACCTCATCGGGGTTGACGCTCTGGTTCGGGTCCTTGCCGATCATGTCCTTGACCAGCTTCTGCACAGCCGGGATACGGGTTGATCCCCCGACCAGGATAACTTCGTCGATATCTTTTTCGCTTAACTTGGCGTCATTCAAGGCATCCTGGATCGGCTGGCGGCAGCGTTCGACCAGGTGATGGGTCAGATCCTCAAACTTGGCCCTGGTCAGCTTGGTGTCAAGGTGCTTCGGTCCGCCGGCATCAGCGGTGATGAAAGGCACGCTGATCTGAGTCTCCATGGTCGAAGACAGCTCGATCTTGGCCTTTTCAGAAGCCTCGATCAACCTCTGCAGGGCCTGCCTGTCTTCGCGCAAATCGATACCCTGGTCTTTTTTGAACTCATCGGCCAGGTGATCGACGATTACCTTGTCAAAGTTGTCTCCACCCAGGTGAGTGTCGCCGTGAGAGGCCTTGACTTCAAAAACTCCTTCGCCGACTTCCAGGATCGATACGTCAAAGGTTCCGCCACCCAGGTCAAATACCAGGATGGTCTCGTTTGATTTTTTATCCAGCCCGTAGGCCATCGATGCCGCTGTCGGCTCGTTAATGATCCGCTGCACATTTAAACCGGCAATCTTTCCGGCGTCCTTGGTAGCCTGGCGCTGGGCGTCATTGAAATAAGCCGGCACCGTGATTACAGCGTCGGTTATTTTTTCGCCCAGGTAGGCTGATGCGTCATCAACCAGTTTACGCAAAACCATGGCTGATATTTCTTCCGGCGCGAACTCTTTGTCGTCGATCTTAAACCGCACGGCGTTATTGGGGCCGGCAACTACCTGGTAGGGCACATTTTTGCGTTCCGCTTCAACTTCATCATACTTGCGTCCGATAAAACGTTTGACCGAAAAAAGGGTCCTTTCGGGGTTAAGGGCGGCCTGTCTCCGGGCCACCTGCCCGATTAACCTCTCTCCGGAGTCCTTCTTAAAAGCAACAACCGACGGAGTGGTTCTCGAACCTTCCGCGTTGTTAATTATATCTGCTTTGCCGCCTTGCACGGCTGCTACAGCAGAAAATGTTGTTCCAAGGTCAATACCTATCGCTTTACCCATAATTTAACACCTCATTTCCTTTCCATATTATTATTAAATGGATTTAGCGATCTTGCGCAGCCTCTATTCAGGGAGGCTTTCATCCATGATTCCATCGTTTGCCACCTTGACCCAGATACAATCTGTGGCATGTCCGGCCAACTCTTCCTTGATCTTGTTATGGATTTCCTCGATGTCTTTCTTGGTCTTGTTAAAAATATCGTTGCACCCTTCATCGAGGTTCAGATCGATACCTTCCTGGGCCAGTCTGCTTACTTCTTTCAGGTGCTTGTAAATCTCGGCGTACTTTTCCCTGGTGGCCAGGGAATCACGCATCATTTCTGCTTCTTCTTCATCGAGCAGTTCAAACTTTTCCTTCGGTGCTCCACACTTGGGGCACACATCAGGGGGCTCCTCGCCTTCGTGCAGGTAACCGCATACTGTACAACGCCACATTTTCATACTTCTTATCCCCTTTCGGTTTTGGTTATTTTATGCGAATACTTTCGCTTTCCAACATGATTTTTTAGACAGCGACACAGAGCTTTAACCTTTCGCCCCTCGAGGCGTGGGCCAGTTCCCGGTCAAAAGTGAGAATCATCAATTCGGGGAACTCTTTCTGCAGGGTTTTAGCCGTGGCCAGGTGCCATAAACTTCCCCCCCTCAGCGGCCATCTGCGGGCCAGCTCCCGGAGCGACATGGTATCGGGAACGATATTGAGCCTGCTCCAGGGGCCGTATTCAAGCATATCGAAGAGCGAGTCGGTCATCAGGTCCGGCAGCAGCTGTTCCCTCTGGATCCTGCTGATTACGGTAAAAACTTCAGCTATTGTCAGCGTTGTCAGGAGGTGAACGCCTCTTTGCCGGGCTTTTTCCAGCGCTATATCGCTGTACCTGTCTTTAAACAGGTAGGAAAGCAGGGCTGAAGAATCCCAGTAAATAACAGCCAGCTGCTCATTCATCTTTTCTTTCCTCCCGCATATAGCGCTGAGCATTCTCCCGGGGCAGTTCGATGGGAGTGGAATCAATGTTTTTCTTTTCCGGGCTCGATTCTATCAGCCCGCAGCTCTCATAGTTTTTAATCCGCTCTTCCAGGGATAATGTCTGCCCCTGGGCCGGAACCAGCCTGGCTACCGGAGTGCCCCGGTCGGTGATGACGATTTCCATCCCGTCGCGAACATCCCTGATCAACTTGCTTAAATTAATCCTTGCTTCCCTGATACCGATGTAGTTCTTTTTCATAACAATCACGCCCTAATGTAGTCACTGTTACTACATTGATTATAGGGGTCTTAAGTCGGCTTGTCAATAGTTTTTGTGTACACTGTTACTACAAACACCTCTTTTTTTTGAACCTCCAGCCAGGCCCGGGCAGCAGGGAAGGATTCAAGCAGGCGCTGTCGAATAAAATAAAACAGTAGTCAGAATTAAAGGGCTGCTCGATCAGGCTTTAATTATTTATAAAACTTTGAATTCATAATCTGTTTGGAAAGGAGTATAACAGGCATTGTTAACACTGGAAAACATAAACTTTGAACTGGAAGTAGAGGAACGGAAAGTCCCTATTTTACATGATGTCAATATCAACTTCGAAGCAGGCAAAATGTATGCCCTGACCGGGCCCAACGGCAGCGGAAAATCATCGGTGGCCCGGGTGGCCATGGGTATTTACAGGCAGACCGCCGGTCGGGTTCTTTACAACGGGGAAGATATCAGCTCCCTCGGCATTTCCGAACGGGCCCGCCGGGGGATCGGCTATGCTTTTCAGCATCCGCCTCGCTTTAAGGGGATGCCGGTTAAAGATATGCTCGAACTGGCCTTCAAGCATTCAGACGGTTATAACTGCCAGGTTCTGCGGGACATCGGCCTCTGTCCCGACGATTACCTGGAACGCACCCTCGACAACAGCCTCTCCGGAGGAGAGATNAAACGGATNGAAATTGCCACCCTGCTTGCTCAAAATCCCAGGGTGCGCATTTTTGACGAACCGGAAGCCGGGATCGACCTGTGGAGCTTCGAACAGCTGATCGATGTCATCGGCAACAGCCACCGCGAAGACACCATTACTGTTGTTATTTCGCACCAGGAAAAGATCCTCAATATGGTTGATGAAATAATCCTGGTCAGAGACGGGACCGTGAGTATGCGGGGAAGCCGCGACGAAATTTGGCCTCAAATCAAGGAGAGCGCCGAGTGTGGATGCCGGAAGAGCTGCCGATTGGAGGAAAAAATCTATGCTGACTGCCCTCGATAAAAAACTGCTGCAAGAAGTCGCCGATCTGCACGGCGAACCGCCGGGAGCCTTTAATATCAGGAAGGACGGCCAGGGCATTGAACGCCGCTCCCTGGAAGGAATAGAAATCAACCCGAAGAAGGACCAACCCGGTATTGATGTCATTGTTTCTCCGGGCAAAGAAGGGACGGTTCATATCCCGGTGATCATGACCGAAACCGATCTTTCCGACCTGGTCTACAACAAGATCGATATCGGCGAAGATGCCAACATTACCCTGGTAGCCGGCTGCGGTATTCATAACCCCGGCTCCGGCAATGCCCAGCATGATGGCATACATGAAATATATGTCCGTAAAGGGGCGCGCCTGGTCTATACAGAGAAGCATTTTGGTGAAGGCGAACAGGGCGGCAAGAGGGTCCTTAACCCCAAGACGGTTCTTTACGTTGAAGAAGGGGCTTATGCCGAACTGGAGCTGGTCCAGATCCGGGGAGTCGATCAGACTTCCCGTGTTACGGAGGCTGAAGTTAAGGCGGGCGGTCGCCTGGTCATGTATGAGCGTCTTCTCACCGATGGAGAACAAAAGGCCGATTCAGACGTCCTGGTCAAGCTGATGGGCGAGGATAGCACGGCCCGCATTATCTCCCGGTCGGTGGCCCAGGGCAATTCCAGCCAGAAATTTTTCCCGCGCCTCCTGGCCTACGGGCCCGGGCGCGGCCACGTAGAGTGCGATTCCATTATTATGGACCGGGCCACGGTCCGCTCGGTGCCCGAAATATGGGCCGAGAACTCTGATGCGGAACTGGTTCACGAAGCGGCCATAGGCAAAATTGCCGGCGAACAGCTGATCAAACTGATGTCCCTGGGCCTGACCGAAGAAGAGGCCGAAGAGGCAATCATCAGCGGATTTCTTAAATAAGGTAACCCGGGGGGTCTGTTATTGGGCATCATTACCATCTCCCGTGAATTTGGCAGCGGGGGCGAGTCTGTCGCCCGTTTTGTGGCTGAAAAAACAGGGTTTCTCCTGGTTAACAAAGACACGATTGTAGCCGGCCTGGCCGAGCACGGTATTGAAGTGCCGGCTCCGGAGAAGGAGGCCCTGGGGGCCGAAAATGAAGAAAATAATGGCCGGGAACGCCGCTACATTGAAGCGATGCACGATTTTATATACGACCTGGCCATCCGCAATAACCTGGTTATCCTGGGCCGGGGAGGATCGATCCTGTTCCGCGATTACCCGCCGGCGCTGCATGTCAGGGTCATTGCCCAGTTTACCGAACGAGTTCGGCGGGTTATGAAAGCTTACAGCCTGGCCCCGGAAACGGCGGTGAAACTGGTCAAGGAGAAGGACCGGGAAAAGAACCTGTATTACCGTCAGGTGTTCAATGCCAACTGGAACAACCTGCGCCTCTATGACCTGGTGTTGAACACAGAAAAAGTAGGCCTTGAAGATGCCGCGGATTTGATTATTGCCGCCTACCGGATCCATGCCGAGCCGCGCGAGGTTAAAGACGGGCCGCCTCCCGGGGAGATGGAAGAGAGGGTTTTCACCCCGCCGGCCGAGGCGGAAGCGGATCAGTTCATGCACCCGAGCGAAGAAGAATTTGCCCATATGCTTGACTTTTACCGGATCCGCTGGCAGTATGAGCCGAGAACATTTTTCCTGGAATGGGATAGTGAGGGGAATGTAGTCGAAGCTTTTTCCCCCGATTTTTACCTGCCCGACCAGGACCTGTTCATCGAGCTTACCACCCAGAAACCCCGCCAGGCCTGGAAGAAGAACCGCAAGATCAGGCGTATGAAGGAACTTTACCCGGATATCAATGTCCGCCTCATTGACAAAAGGGGTTTTGAAAGCCTGCTCAAGAAGCACAGCATCGATCAGGATCAAGGAGAAGAGGAAGACAGTTGAGTGATAAGAAACCTTACGGAGACGATCAATTAAAAATACTGTTTACCCGGGAGCAGATTGAAGAAAAAATAAAGGGGCTGGGCAGGAAAATCTCTGCTGATTATGCCGGCCTCGACCTGGTTCTGGTCGGGGTGCTCCGGGGCAGCATCTACTTTCTGGTCGATTTGACCCGCAGTATGCACATTCCCTTCGCTATCGATTTTATCAGTATTTCTCATTACAGCGAGCAGACTGACTCTACCGGGGTGGTGCGCATTACCAAGGACCTGGACCTGAGTATTACCGGCCGCCATGTTCTGGTGGTCGAAGATATTGTTGACACCGGTTTAAGTCTGGGTTATTTGTTGCGCAACCTTAAATCGAGGGACCCGGCCAGCCTTAAGATTTGCACCCTGGTCAACGTGGAAGCGCGCCGGATAATGGAAGTGCCCGTGGACTACAAGGGTTTTGATGTTCCCAATGTTTTTGTTGTCGGATACGGACTTGATTATAACGAAAAGTATCGCAACCTGCAGTTCATAGCCCAGTTTGACCGCCCCTGAGGATCGCTGAGCCAAATTGAAAAATAGTATCGATCTTTCCAACCGGTTGGTGGAAGTTGCAAAGGGCGGTTCTTATTCAGAGGAAAAGTACATATAAAAACCAGGTTCCAACAGACCTGCGGTTTTCCTGCAGAATCTCTATCCCCGGCCTTCTCCAGCCGTTTCCATTACCCCTACAGGCAATTTCTTGCGGCCTCCGGCCAGTTCTTTTCGATTCTGCGCTGCGGTTTTCCGATGCTTCCCGGTAAAGTTTGGTATGACCCTTTCTTTACCTTTCAGCTACCGTTCCTTTCAGCTGCCCGATTTTTTTGGACATTTCCGGTTTTTCAATCCAGGCTTTCGCCCTTTTTGTCAACCGGTTTATCCCTTCCAACCGGACCTGGTTCACCTTTCAGTCTCTCGGAACCTGGTAAAAGTATAATAGCATGGGCCGGGATTCCTGTCAATACCTTTTTGCTATTTTTTTAATATTTTTTTTAAAAAAATTATTGGCTTATTTTTCCTGCCGGTAAATTTACGGCCCCGGGTTTAAAGGAAATCCTGACATAAATAGCTAATATGTAAATACCGGTCTTTTACCGATCGTTGCCTTGGTTTTAAAGATTACAGGAGAGTATCCGGCGATGAAAAAAGATGAACGAGAAAATCTTATAAAAAGTAACAACAGGCTTGACGGTTACGGGGAAGATGGCCGTAACCGGGGGACCGTAGCCGCCGTGCGCGGCAGTGTGGTCGACACTTATTTTCCTGGCGCTCTGCCTCCGCTCTACAACCGCCTCAATGCCGGTCCGGAAGGCAGGGTTGTCATCGAGGTGGTCTCCCATCACAGCGGGGGCATTGCCCGCGGCATTGCCCTTTCCCCGACCGGGGGCCTGCGGAGGGGCGATCCGGTAACCGATACCGGGGCCATGATCGAAGTCCCCGTGGGTAAGCAGGTCCTGGGACGCATGTTTAATGTTTTTGGCGGCACAATTGATGAAAAAGAACCTTTGAAAGAACCTGAGAAACGGGGCATACACCGGCCTCCGGCCCCCATCTCGCGGCGGGTTACCAGGGCGGAAATTTTTGAAACCGGGATCAAGGCCATCGACCTTCTTACTCCCCTGGAAAGGGGAGGCAAAGCCGGACTGTTTGGCGGGGCCGGTGTGGGCAAAACGGTCCTGATCACCGAATTGATCAATAATACCGTGGGCAAATATGAAGGAGTGAGCATCTTTTGCGGCATCGGGGAACGCTCCCGTGAGGCCGAAGAACTGTACCGGGATATCCAGGAAGCGGGGGTGCTTGATAACACGGTCATGATCTTCGGCCAGATGAACGAACCGCCGGGCGCCCGGTACCTGGTCGGCCATTCGGCCCTGACCATGGCCGAATACTTCCGCGACGACGCCAGGCAGGATGTCCTGCTCCTGATCGACAACATTTTCCGCTTTGTCCAGGCCGGCTCTGAAGTGTCGGGTTTGCTAGGCAAGATGCCCTCCCGGGTCGGCTACCAGCCCACCCTCTCCACTGAAATTGCCGAACTGCAGGAACGGATTTCCAATACTGCGACCGGGGCCATTACTTCGATCCAGGCTGTCTACGTGCCGGCCGACGATTTCACCGATCCTTCGGCCACCCATACTTTTGCCCATTTGTCGGCATCGATCATTCTTTCCCGCAAGCGGGCCAGCGAAGGTCTCTACCCGGCGGTCGATCCTCTCCAGTCCTGGTCCAAGATGCTTACCCCGCTTGTCGTCGGAGAAAGGCATTACCTGGTGGCCCAGGAAGTGCGGCGGACCCTGGCCGAGTATGAGGAACTAAAAGATATCATCGCCATGCTCGGGCTGGAGGAACTGTCCCAGGAAGACCGGCGGGTGGTCAACCGGGCCCGGCGTCTGGAACGTTTTCTGACCCAGCCCTTTGTAACCACCGAGCAGTTTACCGGCTACAAGGGCAAAGTAGTAGACCTGGATGATGCCCTGGACGGATGCGAGCGGATCTTGAATGATGAGTTTGCCGAACGCAGTGAATCCGCTCTTTACATGCTCGGTAAAGTTGACGATATTAAACCCGGAGCGGGGAGGGCTGGCGATTGAACTTGAAAGTGCTGCTCCCCTCAGAAGTGCTCTTAGATGAAAAGGTGGAAAAAGTCACCGCAGAGGCGGAAAACGGCTTTTTCACCATGCTGCCCCGGCATGTTGATTTTGTGGCGGCCCTGGTCCCCGGCATCTTTTCTTACCTGACTCCGGCCGGGGAAGAGCGTTACCTGGCTATCGATGAAGGGGTTATGGTCAAGCAGGGCGATCAGGTTTATGTTTCTGCTGCCCGGGCTGTTCCCGGTGAGGATCTGGCTTACCTCCAGGAAAAAGTTGAACAGGAATTGAAAGTGCTCGGCGAAAGCGAAAAAAAAGCGCGCACCGTTATGTCCCGGCTTGAGGCCGATACCCTGCGCCGCTTTACCCGTTTGGGAGGAGAGCGCTGATGAACAAGAACAACCGGAACGGGGATCAAGAAAAACTGCCGGGCAGGGTGGGCAAAAAAGCAAAGCGGCGGATCAAGGCCCGGCAGAACAAAGACAAAAGCGTCTGGTTTGGACTGGGTATGTTCGGCATGGTCGGCTGGACCGTTGCCGCCACCACCCTGATCGGGGTGGCCCTGGGGATGTGGATCGACCGCACCTGGCCCGGCCCCTATTCCTGGACCCTGACCCTGCTTTTTATTGGCCTGATTGTCGGCTGCCTTAATGCCTGGTACTGGGTCAGCCGGGAAAGCCGCCCCGAAAATGATGAAGAAGAGTGACCCGGATATATTTTACAGGGGAGTAGAGGGCAGGATAAAAAGACATTGCGCTTGCTTTAAACAGGGCTAAAGGGGGCTTTTCAAGCGGTGACCTGGATTTATTTGCTGATGGCTGTGCCGGCCGGTTTTGCGCTGGGGATCTTGTTTTTCGGCGGTTTGTGGTGGACCGTCCAGAAAGTTGCCGCCGGCAGCAGGCCCGCCCCGCTTTTGATCGCCAGCTTCCTGGTTCGCTCAGCCGTCCTTTTGGCCGGATTCTACTTGATCATGATTGCCGGCTGGCAGTACCTGCCACCGGCCCTGATCGGTTTTTTGGCGGCCCGGATCATCTTAATCTCTAGACTCGGGCCGGTAAAACAGCTTAACAGGCCTGATGGCCGGAACAGGCCGCAAATATAAAGGAGGTTCAAAGACAGTTGACTATCAATCCCGATGAAATAATCCTTTTTGAGTGGGGCTGGTTTAAGATCAACTCGACCATCGCTTTTACCTGGCTGGTCATTTTTCTTTTAACCTTCGGGTCCTGGCTGGTGACCAGGCGCCTTTCCAGCGCAGGCAAACTTTCCCGCTGGCAAAATTTGCTCGAGGTCCTGGTAAACGGGATCAAGGTTCAGATCCGGGAAGTGAGCCGCCAGGAACCGGGCCCCTACCTGCCTTTCGTGGGGACCCTGTTCATATTCATTGCCACAGCCAACGTCCTGGCCATTGTCCCCGGTTACGTGCCGCCCACCGGCTCACTGTCGACCACCGCCGCCCTGGCCATCTGTGTTTTTATCGCCGTCCCCGTTTTCGGCATTGCCAGCCAGGGAGTGCTCAGTTACCTGAAGCAGTACCTGCAGCCCACTTTTTTCATGCTGCCCTTCAACCTGATTGGAGAGCTGAGCCGGACCCTGGCCCTGGCCGTCCGCCTTTACGGCAACATGATGAGCGGCACCATTATCGTTGCCATTCTGCTTACCATCACCCCGCTTGTTTTTCCGGTAATCATGCAGGCCCTGGGCCTGCTTACCGGCCTGATCCAGGCCTATATATTTGCCATACTGGCCATGGTTTACATAGCCTCGGCCAGCAGGGCGCACGAGGAAATAGCGAAAAAAGGAGAGGAATAGCATGGATTCATTAGCTTTAGTAGGTATGATTTCCATTGTCACGGCCGGGCTGACCATTGCCTTCGGTTCGATCGGGCCGGCCCTGGGCCAGGGGCGCGCCGTTTCGCAGGCGCTCAGCTCCATCGCCCAGCAGCCCGATGAGGCCAATACTATAACCCGGACCCTGTTTGTCGGCCTGGCCATGATCGAATCAACGGCGATTTACTGTTTTGTTGTAACCATGATTTTAATTTTTGCCAACCCCTTCTGGAACTATTTCCTCCCCTAACGGGGCGGCCGGACTGGCCGGGGGCAAAAGAAGCCTGAGTGACGAGGAGAAGGCCTATGATTATTGACTGGTATACCGTAATTTTTCAGATCATCAATTTCATGATCCTGGTCTTTTTATTGCGGCGCTTCCTTTACGGCCCGGTGATCCGGGCTATGGACGAGCGGGAGCAGAAGATCGTGCAGCGTGAAGAGGATGCGGAGGAAAAGAAAGATGAAGCCGAACAGGAGGCCCGCAGTTACCGTCGCAAAACAGAAGAACTGGCCGAACGGGAAAAAGAAATGTTTGAAAAGGCCCGGGCTGAGGCGGAAAAGGAAAAGCGGGAACTGCTGGATCAGGCCCGGGAAGAAGTTGATGAAAGCAGGCGGCGCTGGAAAGATTCCTTTGAGCGTGAAAAGAAAACCTTTATTGCCGAATTGCGCCGCCGGATCGGCCGCCAGGCCCTGGTTGTGGCCCGCCGCTGCCTGCAGGATTTAGCCGATGCCCGCCTGGAAGAGCTGACCTGGAACCTCTTTTTAAAGAAACTGGCTAACCTGCCCGATCAAGAGCTTGCTGAACTTAAAAAGGCCCTCCAGGCGGAAGGAAACAATATTACCATCCGTTCGGCTTTTCAAGCCGGTTCAGGACAGGTAGAAGAACTCAAAAAAAACCTGGGCGAACTGGTTTCTGTCCCACAAGGCGAACTGAACCTGCAGACAGCCACCGATCCGGGCCTGATCTGCGGACTGGAGCTCGATGCCGGCGGTTACAGGGTGGCCTGGAATATAGACAGCTACCTGGAAGACTTAGAAGAACAGGTCTTACAAGAACTCGAGCAGGATATTTCTGGGGGAGAAGAAAGCCAGGCAGAGGAGGTGTCCGGGGATGGCCAACCGGAAGCCTGAGCGAAGCTCTCTGATCGATTCTCTCCTCGGCGCCGTGGACAGCGCCGAGAAGGCTTTTGATCAGGCCCTTGAGGACAGAACTTCCACTCCCAGAGTAGAAGAAACCGGCGCCGTCATTTCCACCGGCAGCGGCATTGCCCGTGTATCCGGACTCGAAGGGGTGCGTGCCGATGAGCTGGTTGAGTTTTCAGGCGGCATTACCGGTATTGCCTTTAACCTCGATCCGGGCCAGGTGGGAGTGATTATGCTCGGTTCTTCCGAGAAAGTGGTTTCCGGTGACCGGGTCCGCCGCACCGGTCGTGTGGTCGACATACCGGTTGGCGAAGGCCTGCTCGGGCGGGTGATCGATGCTTCGGCCCGGCCCCTGGACAACCGGGGCCCGCTCAGTTTCAAGGAGAGGAGGCCCATAGAACGGGAAGCGCCGCCGATCATGGCCCGTTCGCCTGTAACAGAACCCCTCCAAACCGGCCTCAAGGTGGTTGATGCCCTGATTCCCGTCGGGAGGGGCCAGCGGGAGTTGATCCTGGGCGACCGCCAGATCGGGAAAACCGCCATCGCCCTGGATACCATTATTAACCAGGCCGATAAAGACGTGATCTGTATTTACTGCGCCATCGGTCAACAGGGTGCCGACGTGGCCAAGTTTATCGCCCAGCTGCGCGACTACGGGGCCATGGCCTACTCGACAGTGGTCGTCGCCTCCGGAGACGGCCCGCCGGGCCTGCGTTTTATCGCCCCTTATGCGGCCACCACCGTTGCCGAGTATTTCATGGAACAGGGCCATGACGTTCTTATTGTTTACGACGATCTCACCCTGCATGCCCGGGCCTACCGGGAGCTTTCCCTGCTTTTGGAACGTCCCCCGGGCCGTGAAGCCTATCCGGGCGATATTTTCTATCTGCATTCCCGGCTGCTGGAACGCTCCACGCACCTCCGCGAGGAATACGGCGGGGGTTCGTTGACTGCCCTGCCTGTCATCGAGACCCAGGCCCAAAACATATCGGCCTACATTCCCACCAACCTGATTTCGATCACCGACGGACAGATCTACCTTTCTCCCGACCTGTTTCAACGTAACCACCTGCCGGCCATCGATGTGGGCAAGTCGGTTTCCAGGGTGGGCGGAAAAACCCAGCTTCCGGCCTACCGTTCCGTGACCGGCGACCTGCGCCTTTCTTATGCCCAGTTCGAAGAGCTGGAAATGTTTGCCCGTTTTGGGACCCGTTTGGATGACCAGACCCGCCAGACTATCGAGCGCGGTCGCCGGGTACGCAAGGTCCTGAACCAGCCGGAGCTGCTGCCCCTGCCGATACCGGAACAGATTGCCGCCCTCCTGGCCGTCACCGAAGGTTTATATGATCAAATGGCGGTAGAGAAGATCCCGGCGGCGGAAAAAAAGATCCGGGAAGCGGTTACGGCAAACCTGCCCGAAATCTGCAGCAGGATCGAGGCGGGCGAACTGCTTTCTGATCAAGACCGGGAGGCTATTTTAAGTACGGCCCGGGAAGCTTTAGACCTGCCGGGCGATGATGAGGCAGGATCGGAAAGCCCTTTCGGCCGGGGCGGCGGTGATCTTGAAACCGGTTCGATTGATGAAGATCAGAACCGGGAGGATTAAACGGGATCAGTTAATAAAGCCCAAATACTCCCGGTAACCGCTAAAGAAAAACCTGTTCAGGCCAAACGTTTTGCCGGTCCGGATATACCGAACCGGGCCCGGACTCTCCTGGACTTATATTAATATTATAGAAAGGGCTGTTGCTGTTGAGTTCAACCCTGGAAACTTTGCAAAAACAGATAGCCAGCGGAGAAGATCTCTCTTCTATAGTCAGGACCATGAAAGCTTTAGCCGCCACCAGTGTGCGCCAGTACGAAAAGGCGGCCGAATCTTTAGATGACTATTACCACACCGTGGAACTGGGGCTATCCGTGGCCCTTGCTTCGCCTTCTGAATCCATAACCCCCAACCCACCCGGGCTGCGGGGAGCGGTGCTGATGCTGGTATTCGGATCCGATCACGGCCTGGCCGGGCGCTTTAACGAGCAGATTGTTTCTCATGCTCTTGAAAGTGAAGGTCCGGAACAATGGGGCGGCATCTCCCGGGAAGCCCGGATCTTTATAGGTATCGGCGAACAGGCCATCAGCAGGCTCGGCGCCTCCGCAGTCGATATGCCGGAGCGATTTAATATGCCCACTTCGATCAGCGCCATTACTCCCTTTATCCAGGTTTTGCTTGAAACCCTCGATCGCCGGCGCACGCAGGAAGGCCTGGAGCGGGTCCTTCTTTTTTATAACCGCCCCCTGGCCGGCGGTTTCAGTCCTGAGTCCGAGATCCTGCTCCCGGTGGACTTAGAAAAACTGCGCCGGGCCGGGCTCACCTGGCAGTCCCGTTCCCTGCCCACTTACACCATGGCCCCGGATCAACTGCTGTCGGCGTTGCTGCGCCAGTACTTTTTTGTCTCCCTTTACCGGGCCTGCGCCCTGTCCCTGGCTGCCGAAAACACCAGCCGACTGGCGGCCATGCAGGCGGCCGAGAAAAATATTAATGAACGCCTGGATCAACTGAAAACACTTTTCCAGCAGGAGCGCCAGGCCGCGATCACAGAAGAGCTTTTAGATATAATCTCCGGTTTTAAGGCCGTCAGGAGCACCCTTGAATAATACCGCGCTGCCTTTTATCAACCTGCGGCAGCTAAACCGCTTCCTACAAGCAGGGAAAACCATTTTTTTAGAGAATTAGTTTCCATGATGATATTAAAGATCAAGCTGCTGTCCCCCTATACCAGGTCGGGCCGTACTGAAGATCATGTCCTGGAACTAAAAGCCAGCACCATCAGCGTGCGCGATCTGGCTCTTTACCTGTCCAGCGAGTGGAAAGACAGGCTTAAGCACAGCTTGCTGGATGACGATAAGCTGGTTAACGCCGAATTTGCTGTAAACGATAGGATTGTTTCCCTCGAGCACCAGGTTAAAGACGGGGACCGGATCACGGTTATCCCCTACGTAGGTGGGGGCTGATCTTTCTGGTTGCCGGGTTCTTTTTAAAATAAATGGTGCTTGTTGCTTCAGCAGTGACTGTCATCAGGAGGTGTTTTTTTGTCTGGAGCTGAAGAACTGGAAAGAAAATATGTGCTGCGCTCCTGGGCGGTCCAGGGCAGCATGCCCTACGATGAGATTGTCGGCGGGAAGGGTTGCTGGTTCTGGGACAATAAAGGAAAAAAATATCTCGATTTTTCTGCCCAGTGGGTAAATACCAACATTGGCCATCAGCACCCCCGGGTTATTGAGGCTATTAAGGAACAGGCCGAAAAGCTTTGTTTTATCGCTCCCAACTTCGGCCATGAAACCAGGGGCCGTCTGGCCGAGCAAATTGTCAGGCACACCCCGGGTGATCTCAATAAAGTATTTTTCACCCTCGGCGGGGGAGAATCGAACGACAATGCTTTAAACCTGGTCCGCCAGGTTACCGGACGCTACAAGGTCATGTCCCGTTACCGTTCTTACCACGGAACAACCCTGGGCGGCCTGAGCCTGAGCGGCGAGCCGCGCCGCCTGCCGGCTGAACCGCTGATCCCGGGTGTGATCCGTATTTTCGATCCCTACTGCTACCGCTGCAGCTTCGGGAAGTCCTATCCCGGCTGCTCAATTGAGTGTGCCGAGCATATCCGCGAGGTCATGCTATATGAAGGGCCGGAATCGATTGCTGCCGTATTCCTGGAACCGGTGACCGGCACCAACGGCGTTTTCGTGCCGCCTGCGGAATACCTGCCCCGGGTTAGAGAAATTTGCGACGAATTTGGCGTTCTGCTGGTGGCGGACGAAGTAATGTCCGGCTGGGGCAGGACCGGTAAATGGTTCGGGGTGGACAACTGGGATGTGGTTCCCGATGTAATAACCACGGCCAAGGGCGTAACCCAGGGTTACGTGCCCCTCGGGGTGATCATGGTCAACCAGAAAATAGCCGATTACTATGACGACAAGATGTTCTGGTGCGGTCTTACTTACAGCGGTCATCCATTGGCCTGTGCCGCCGGCATTGCCACCCTGAAAGTTTACGAAGAAGAGAATATTATAGAAAATTCGGCCCGCATGGGCGAAAAATTGCAAACCCGGCTTGAAAAGATTAAGGATGATCATCCGGCGGTGGGCGATGTCCGCTCCATCGGCCTCTTTTCCGCCGTTGAGCTGGTCAGGGACCGGGAAACGAAAGAGCCGCTTGCGCCCTGGAACGGCCCCGATCCGGGAATTATGGCCCGGATCAACAGGTGCCTGCGGGACAAGGGTGTTTACGTCTATATCCGCTGGAATTACCTGTTTGTTGCCCCGCCCCTGGCCATTAATGAAGAAGAATTAAATTTCGGCCTGGATGCCCTCGACCGGTGCCTGGAGTTGGCCGATCAAGAACTATAGTTTGCAGGAGATATAGGCAAGATTGTATTAGGCCGGTTGCTTCCCACCTGTTTGTTCAGCTTCTCTGAATAGTCTTTCGACCCAGTTCACTACGAGAAAATATAAAACTCATGATCTGAATCCCCATATTTTTAACCCGAGCTCTAAGAATTCAAAACTTGAACTTATTTGCCCTGTAGAGTTTCGCCGGTTTTATAGTTGGCAGACATACTACTGCTTAAAATAGAACAACATAGCAATATTATTACTAATATTTCACCCAATCGTCTTATAAGCAGTCCAATATTTTTTACAAGCAGGAAAAATCTTATTGACAAAGAAAAATATATTATTTCGCTTAGGAGGGCCGAGAGATGGAGGCCGGACATGATAAGCAACGACTGCTAATCGAAAACCTTCCTTGTGCTTTTTCCTACCACCGGATTATTACAGATGACAGTGGCGAGCCGGTGGACTATGTTTTCCTGGAAGTTAACGCTGCTTTTGAAGAAATGACCGGTCTAAACCGTGAATTAATCCTTGGCCGAAAAGTAACTGAAGTTTTACCCGGGATTAAGAAGGACGAATTTGACTGGATCGGAATTTACGGTAAAGTAGCCCTGGAAGGTAGAGATCTAAACTTTGAACGTTATTTCGAACCGCTTAAACGCTGGTATGATGTGCAGGCCTACAGTGATGAACCGGGTTACTTCATCACGGTTTTTAGCGAAATCACTGCAAGGAAACAAGAAGCTGCTTCATTGCATGAGCTGCATAAGCTAACAGAAAAAATGCTTGCCGCTGATCCAACCGGTTTTAACTACCAGGAAATAGCTGAGACCCTGCAGTACCTTTCCGGAGCAAAGTTTACAGCAGTTAACACTTACGAAGAGGATCGAACTATAAGTGTCACCCGGGCTATTGCCGGAATGAGCGAATTAATTGATAAAGCTTCTAAAGTGCTTGGCTTTAGCATTGCCGGCCGATCCTGGGAGATTATGCCAGAACGGTTGCGTAAAATTAAAGGCGGCAAACTGGTCCGCTTTAGCAGCCTTTATGAAACAGCAATGGGTTCGCTAAACCAAACCACATCATCCCTGCTTCATAAACTGGCGGGAATCGGGGATATTTATGTAATCGAGCTGGTTCCTGGTGGACAGGAAACCCTGGGCGATATTATCTTTTTTATGCCAAAAAATCAAGTTATTGAAAACCGTGAGGCCATTGAACTTTACGCCGGCCAGCTCGCATCACTATTGGGCAGATTTAAGAGTGATATTGCCTTGCGGCAAAAAAGCGAAGAGCTGGATCGTTATTTCAACAACAGCCTTGATCTGTTATGCGTCGCCAATACAGATGGCGAATTTGTCCGGGTTAATAAGCGCTGGCAGGAGATCCTGGGCTATACTGCTGCAGAACTGGAGGGGCGCTCTTTTTTAGACTTTGTTCACCCCGATGATATGGCTGCCACCCTGAAAGCTATGGGGGACCTTGATGCCCAAATTGAGGTTGCCAGTTTTAAAAACCGCTACTTGTGCAGCGACGGGAGTTACCGCTGGATTGAGTGGCGATCAAAACCACAGGGCAAGCTTATTTATGCCGTTGCCCGCGATATAACTGAAACCGTACAAACAGAAGAAGAACTTAAAATACAAAGAGAGCGTCTTTCTAATATTGTTGAAGGCGCTAATGTGGCTACCTGGGAATGGAATGTTCAAACCGGTAAACATATAATTAACGACAAATGGGCTGAAATGATCGGCTATAAGCTAGAAGATATATATAAAGGATCCATTGCGATCTGGCATGAGTTTACACACCCCGTGGATTTAGAAATAAGCAATCAAGAAATGGAGAAACATTTTAGAGGTGAAATTGAATTTTACAATGTTGAATGCCGCAGGAAGCACAAAGACGGGCACTGGATCTGGGTTAATGATCGCGGCAAAGTTATTTCATGGACCAGGGATGGAAAACCGCTGTGGGTTTTTGGAACCCTTATTGATATTACCGACCGAAAAAAGGTAGAAGAGGAGCTAAAAGCCAAAGAATATCAGTATCGCAGCGTGGTTGATGATCTGACAGAAATGGTTTGCCGATTTACGCCTGAAGGGGTGCTTACTTTTGTTAATTATGCATATTGTCGTTTTATGGGCAAGGAAGAAGAAGAGCTAATAGGCAGCAACTTTTTAGCTGTCCTGCCTGATGAAGCAAGAAATAAAATCATGGAACAGCACTCCAATTTATCACCACAAAATCCGGTTGTTACATATGAACACCAGGTTGTTATGCCGAATGGGGAAATCTTCTGGCAGCAATGGGTCGATCGCGCCATATATGATGAACAGGGGGCAATTTTAGAAATGCAAGGCGTGGGACGCGATGTTACTGATCAGAAAAAAGCCGAGGCGGCATTACAGGAAAGCGAAGAGAAATACCGTAAAATTCTTGAAACTACAGCAGAAGGTTTTTACGAGGTTGATCTAAAGGGCAAGTTTGTTGCCTGCAACCGGGCGATGGCGGAAATGCTCGGCTACCGGGAAGAAGAAGTTATCGGTATGAGTTATAAGGCGCTGTGTAAAGACCCTGATGCTGTTTTCCAAGAATTCAATCAGGCCTTTACAAGGGGCAAGTCCAAGTTCAGCATAGTAATGGAAATGATCCGCAAAGACAACTCGATTGGCATAGCAGACATCTCTGTATCGCTAATCTATGATCAAGAGGGCAATATCAATGGTTTCCGCGGGATGGGCAGGGATATAACTGAAAGAGTGAAGCTGGAAGAGCATCTAAAGCATGTGAGCTTACATGACGAACTGACCGGCCTTTATAATCGCCGTTATTTTGAGAATGAGCTTTATCGTTTAGACCGCTCGCGTGAGCATCCAATAGCAATTGTTTCAGCAGATTTAGACGGTCTGAAACTTATTAACGACACTTTAGGTCACAACGTGGGCGACCGCTACCTGAAAGCCGGGGCGGAACTTTTGAAAAACACCTTGCGCGCATCAGATATTTTAGCCCGGGTAGGGGGGGATGAATTTGTTCTGCTTTTACCCCGCACCGGCCGGGAAGCAACCGAAGAATTAGTAGCAAGGATCCGCAGGCAGATCGATGAACACAATCATAGTAAAAGCGCTTTACCTTTAAGTATTTCAATTGGTTTGGCGGTTAATAAAGAGGGTAAACAGCCCCTGGAAGAAACCTATAAGCAGGCTGACGCTGCTATGTACCGCGACAAACTCGCCCGCGGCAAAAAAGCGCGCTCCGCGATAATCTCTTCCCTGCTAACATCACTTAGTAAGCGCAGCAATCTAGGGGAAGGAACAGCGACTCTGGTGCCGGAACTTTCCATTAAGCTTGCGCAGGCCGTAAACTTAGATAATAAACGCCTGGCAAATCTAAAGCTGCTATCCCGGGTTTACGACCTGGGGAAAGTAAATATGCCGGATCATATTATACACAGCAGCCTGATGAGTAAAACCGCAGAATTAAAAGAGGCTGATCGGGAAGCAATCCGCCGTCATCCGGAAGTTGGTTACCGTATCGCCTCGGCTTCTCCCGATTTAGCTGAAGTTGCTGATTTAATTTTAAAACATCATGAAAACTATGATGGTTCAGGGTATCCTCTTGGTCTGAAAGGAGAAGAGATCCCTCTTGAGTGCCGTATCCTGGCCATTGCCTCCGCCTACAGCGCTATGATCAGCCCGCGCTCTTATGCCCAAAATAGAAGCAAAAAAGAAGCAATAACCGAACTTAAACGCTTCTCCGGCAGCCAGTTCGATCCACAACTGGTCAATATTTTTACAAAGATTATTGAAGGATAACAGCAAAGATTGCAACAGCATTATCCTGCTGTTTCAGGAAACTTTTAAGCTCGGTTATGTCTGCAAAATATATAAAAGATCAAGGGTGCGGAAAGTCAGTTTTAAGTAGAGATTTTGTTTTTCATTAAATATTTTCGCCGACAGCGCAAATAGCTTTCTTTATTTACCTCTTGCTTTCCCCTGGAAAATGAGCTATAATTTAAACTGATGAAAGTAAATATGTAAAATTAACAAAAAAGGGCAGGAAAAATATTAACAGATAAGTTAACTTAACCATTCGGTTAAGTTATTATTTTGGTTAACTTAACCGATCGGTAAAGTTTGTTGCCTTCAAAATAGCCCTTAAACAAAGGGAAAAATAACAAATCACTAAAAAGAGCGGACAGCATCACCGTTAGAAAACGGTATGTCTTTAAAAAGCTGGAGCAGATCACTTTATTCATGCAGAAAAAAGAACTGCTTAGCCAAACCGGTGATCTGGTAAGCCTGGTAATCGAGCTAAGGCAGAAAATGAAAGTAGCAAACCTGACTGCAATTCCGGAATCATTTCAAACCGGCACCATCCCCTTTGATCAGGAAAAGCTTTTTTTAAAACCTGAAATTGACAAAATAGTCGAAGTAAAGTATCATGATATATAAGGAAAATGCATTTTCCATTGTCGACTAGCTTGCTAACACAATCTACCTGACCGACAAAGGCAAACCTGTCGAAAGGCAGGGACGCAAAGTCAAGGGTCTAAAGCTCTTTGGTCAAACCGGCCAGTATCTCGAGGAAAAATTCCTCGCTGCCGGGAACAAGGCCAAAAAAGCCAGGATAGCCTGACTGCCGAAGCTGGTTTATTTTTATTTCCTTCCTTTGTCGGTCCCTCTAAAAGGGGGACTATCTTTGTCTGGAAAAAAACTAAATTTTCTCCTTCCATCCTTAAGTCCGGTAGGCCGGGTTACGACTTCCTTTGACGGCCGGCACCGAAGGGTTTACCGGCTGCTGATGATCCTTCTCCTGCTTTTTTTATTCAGCACCAATGCCCACGCCGCTTTTGATGGATTAGTTGCCCGAAGTGAAGAAGGTTGTTACCATCGCTACTGTTACGAAGAGTTGCTCGACTCCTATGCCCAAACGATCATGGGCCGTTCTGACGCTCTTTATGAGGATTATTTATCCAAAACTCCGGTGGCCGTCTATACAAACGGGAATGGATATCTTGATTACAATGCCCTTTTGGACCGCTACGCAGTTGCTCTAAAAAACGGGGAAGCCTTTGACCTGGCAACTTATCTGCAGAGTGAAGAAGCTGAACCGGCCCTTATTCCAAACCGCATCATGCTGGTCAGTCTTTCTTCAGGAGCAATTAACCGCGACGAAATAGATTCGCAAGAAGCGGATCTGGAAAAAAACGACCCCGTCACTTATGAAAGCTGCGAAAATGAACCGGAAAAGGAACCAAAAAAGGAACCGGAAAAGGTATCCGAATCTGCAGAAGAAAAGGGCACCTCGAATACAATGATTACCGGTTCGGCAGAGATTTCAAAAGATACGGCCATAAAATGGGCCAAAAGCAATAATGCCCATCAGAGGTTTATTGCTGTGTCCCCCTTATACTGGGAATACGGCGATAAAAGCGGTATCCGACCTGAAATCCTTTATGCCCAGGCCGCTCATGAGACCGGATTTGGACGTTACAGCGGTATAGTCCCCCCGGAATACAATAACTGGGCCGGGATCAAGACCGCTACGGCAAATGGCGACAGACCGGAAGATCATGAACAGTTTGCTAGCGCCGAAGATGGAGTTCGGGCCCATTTTAACCACATGAGCGCTTATATCGGCCTATCGCCGATTGGCGCTACCCATGATCGCTATGATGTAGTAAAAAGCCTTTCTTGGGCTGGAACGGTAGAAATTATCGAAGATTTGAGCGGCAAGTGGGCACCGTCTTCGACCTACCACGAAAGAATTGTCAATATGATTGAAGAAATGTACCGGCAGGAATAAAGTTAGCAGGTCCGCTAACAATACCCCCCACCTGGTATGCCTGGATTATCCAGGCATACCTGTTTTTACAGGGCAGTGTTTCAAAGCAGATTAAGCAGAAAGCTTTGCCGGTGGGATAGATCAGTTTCCAGCGTAATATAGGAGTTACTTTTCCCGCGGCATGCAAATTATTTCCTTGATGACGGTGTCGAAAAACTGGCTGGAATGAGCCGGCACTATAACGCAGGCTGCATCTGCGCCTCTACCGGAACCGCCGACGGCAATGATCTCTTCTCCATAAGGGATAAGCCCGGAGTCTAAAGCCATTACGCTGATTTCCACGCAGACCTTTAGACCCTGTCCCAGCATGCGCAGGGTGGAAGAGACGATTTCTGCCGGGTAAACTCCTTCAAACTTGAACCTTAAGGCCCGGTCCACTCCCGCCAAAAGGTGGGTGGTGGTCAAAAGCTTAACTCCTTTATTCTGTAATTCTTTTCTTTTTTCCGCGCCCATTTCATCTTCGCCGGGTCCAGTCCAACCGATATGGTGGGTGACACAGTTTATTTCCAGCCCATGGCCCAGAAATTTTTCAGCTGTTTCCCCGCTATTTGAGGCGACAACCATGTGAATAATCCCGAGCTCCTCGGCCCTTTTTACGGCCGCCTTTACCGTGGCAGCGGTGTTGCTTTTGCCTTTTTTTTCCCAGTACATCATACTTATTCCTCCTTTCAAGCTGTTTGTTTTATTCGACACCGGTTCTCTCATCCCCTATCTTTAGTATCTACACTTTTTTAAATTCTTATAGCAGGGATTTTATGACAGGCATTGAAGTATAAAATGCAGATTCTAAAATAAACCCGTTAAAGGAGTTATGTACTTATTTCGACAAAACATATTAATTGTGTTGACAAAATATCAAACTGCTGATAATATTATTATGAAATATTAGAAATATTTGTGCTGTGTTAACAACATATAGATATAATGTTGACCTGAGCGATAAGGGCATTCCTGTTGAAAGGCAGGGGCGCAAAGCCAAGGGTCTAAGGCCTCTTTTCTAAAAGGCTAAGACAGCCTGGCTAACGAAGCAGGTTTATTTGTATCCCTTTTTTCGGATACTCACAGCACCAGGGAGGAAAAGTATAAATGGGAAGATCTGCGTGGCGACGCGAGAGGCGCAAGCGTAAGTTTGGTCTGCTGCCAATTATTACTTCAATATCCCTCTTCTTGGTTATTGCTTCCGCTATTTTATTATTCACAGATAGCTTTGGCTTTGCCTCGTCTGTGCGCAACATGCTTGCTGCCGGCGAGGTGGAGGAAGTGGATACCGGCGGTGTGCAGGTCATTGACGGCGATTATACCATTGATTCCCCCGGCGAAAAACTGGAAGATGCTCATATAACCGGAAACCTCTATTTAAGCAAAAACATCGGCGAAGGTAATGTTGATCTGGTCAATGTTGCCGTTGACGGTGTTGTTTTGATCAGGGGCGGTGGTTTTAATTCAATATTTATGCGGGACTGTATTTTTAACGAAGTTAAAGTAAATCGCCCCGGAGGCAGGGTCAGGCTGGTACTATCCGGAGAGACGGTTGTTGACAGCCTGGATCTGGAAACCAGCGCCCGCCTGGTGGAAAATCTCTCCCAAAATGGAGTCGGGGTAAAATCAGTCCAGGTCAAGACCGACGATAAGGTCGAGTTGGCCGGTGAATTCGAGGCGATCCAGATCCTGAGCCGGGAAGCGGACGTAGAAATAAAAAGCGAACAGTTAAACCAGCTTACCGTTTCTGCCACAGCCGATGGTTCTAAGATCGCTTATCCCAACGGCATTAATATAGAAAACCTGCAGTTGGACGGTAATGCTTATCTTTTTGGCCGGGGCCAGTTTGAACAGGCCCTGCTCTCTGCATCCGGCACCTCCGAGCTGGAAGGAGATTTTAACCGGGTTAAGGTCAGGTCAGAAGCGGGATTTTTTGATTTAATCGAAGAATCGACATACGATGAACTGGTAGTCGATTCCGGCGCTTTGAACAATGTTTTTAAGCTTTACGAAGATGTCAACATTAGCCTGCTGGAATTAAACGAAGCGGTTCGGGTGGAAGGCAAAGGCGAAATAGAGAAAGTAATCATCAATGCCCCCGGTTCGACCCTGGAGCAAATCCCCCATGATATAGAATTTTTACAGGACGTGAACGTTCTCATAGACGGCCACGAGATTTCTACTCCCGAGATGCTTCAAGCTTTGCGGGAACACGGCGATCCCGATTACGTCCCCACTCAAACTGCATCTGCTGAAACAACTGAACCAGAACCGGAGCCAGAACCGGAACAGAGTTCTG
>SL_8KL_010_SEDDRAFT_10000612_pt1 | contig 31372 bp, 24 predicted proteins | sample SodLakKL_010_SED_4_FD_11160 | JGI IMG/M metagenome (IMG submission 11160)
TTGTATTATCGGCACTCTCAGCAGCTCTCTTTTCGGATTTGTGGTTGCTGTCGCCAGCGAACGCCGCGACATCAAAATCTGCCGGCATCTCAACAAAGTAGAGCTTGGATATGCCCGCCCCGCTCCATTCCGGGTCGGAGGAAGTCACGGCAGTGAAATAGAACCCTTTGTTGTCTTCGGTGAAGTTGAAGCTTCCCGGTGTCTGCATGCCTTGAAGAATGCGAAGCCGCTTCCCGGATTCCAGATCCCAGAAATAATAGGAGGGGTGGGGCTGTGCATCTGCACCGAAATGGGGGCTGCGCGTGTGTCCGGTCACCGCCCACCGGCCGTCATCGGAGGCAGCATACGTACTGACGGGATAGTGATTGTCCGTTAGGCGCCGGACCTGCTTCGATTCGGGATCGAAAGAAAACAGCCGTGACGGTTTGAAGGTAAGCGTATCCTCAATAACCTGAACGTTGTCTTTTTTCTCTTTTCGCTGTGCTTCGATCAGCAGATCGCCCTCCTGGGATACAAACAGGATGGTACCGTCGTCGAGGACCTGTATACTCCGTATACCCTCATCGAACTCATGAACCTCATACGGCTCCCCTCCATGCAGATTCATGGCCCACAGTTTTTTGCCGTCACCGCGGGAAGAGAGGAAATAGAGCAGGCTGCCGTCGCGGGAGAAAAAGGGATTGCGGTCGGAATCCTCTGAGCGCGTCAGGCGCACAGTAAGGTAGGGAGACCGGTCCCCATCCACCCCGGGAGAACCCGGAGAGGGGGCTTCGCGGTCCAGCCGCGTCAGATACAGATCGGTTGCATTGCGGTCGTTCTCGGTTGAATTCCGGGATTTAACCCAGGCCACCATCGATCCATCCGGTGAAAAGGTGAATTGGCTGGCCGATTCCTGCCGGACGATATCGGCCGGGGTCCAGTAATTTTCGTTGTTGTTCCCGGACTTTTGTTCATTTTGCGCCAGTGCGGAGGCGTTGCCGGCTTCCTGTGAAACCGGCGCTGCCAGAAGCAACAGAGCTGACAGAAACAGTATTCCTGTTACCTGGCAGAGGGAAAACGCCCGCAATGCAGGGGTTCGGTGGGGTGTTCGATGAGGTGTTCTCATGAGTTGCAAGGGTTACGTGGACAGGGTTGGAATTCTATTGAATAGGGTGCAATCTGTTCCAATCGAATATCGAAAAATGTTGATTTCCAAAATATTACTTTCTGACCATCCAAGCACGCATGCATTTTGCAATATGCGCAGGTATTGTGTACGCTTTTGGAGGATATTGTTTCTCTGCAAAGTCCATCAGGTGCTCCTTGTCCACACTTGAACCATGCTTTCTGACAAGCGCGGATATACCGGACGCCCCGGATTCTGAATGATTGCCCTGGTTCGATTGTTTTTCAAATTGATACAGCCATTCACGATTTGCAGTTCTTCTTCGACGAAATCGTGTTTCACATATACGGAATGCATGCACATACCAGGACTACACCACATCACCGCGATATCAGGCGGTCCGCAGCAGAATTACGATTTCTACACCGGTATCATGGGTCTCCGCCTTGTAAAAAGGACGGTCAATTTCGATGACCCGCAGACCTGGCACCTGTATTACGGGGATGAGGCCGGAAGCCCGGGTACGCTATTGACCTTCTTCCCCTTCGAAAACGCCTCTCCGGGCGGGGCGGGCACCGGAATGGCCAGCCGCATCGGATTTGCCGTCCCGGAAGAAAGCTTTTCATGGTGGGTGGACCGGATTTCCGATCGGGTGGAACGTTTCGATCCGCCTGCAGAACGGTTCGGATCCCCTGTAATCACCTTTCAGGATCCGGATGGACTTCTGTTGGAAATCATGCCGCTGCCCGGAGTCTCACAGCTGCCTGGATGGTCCCACGGAGACATCCCGCAGGAACACAGCATCCGTTGTTTTGCAAATGCCACATTACTGTTGGATGATGGTGCGGACACAGCCAAACTTCTCCAGGTCATGGGTTACGAACCGCTTGAGAAGGACGGGGTGTTCCAGCGATTTGCCGTCAAAGGCGCTCCCGGGGGGAGTGACGGCTCACCAGGGGATGGTCATCCCGTCCCGGCCCCCTTTGTCGATTTGCACATCCAGAAAACTACGGTTGGACGGATGGGCAGTGGCACGATCCATCATGTGGCATTTCGGGCAGAAAATGAAGAGGGGCAATTGAAATGGCGGGAAGCGCTGGTCAAAGCCGGACTGAGTCCCACCCAGGTAGTAGACCGCCAGTATTTCAAGTCCATCTATTTTCACGAACCGGGCGGTGTGCTGTTTGAGCTTGCCACGGATCCTCCGGGCATGCTCATCGATGAAGACAAAGTGTCGCTGGGGACGGGGATCAAACTGCCTCCCTGGTTTGAAGAAAACAGGCAGTGGATCGAGGAGCGTTTGCCGGAACTGAAGACGAAACCACAAACTTACTGACTTTATTCTGACTTTATCATGATTTTCGACAATACAACCCGTCCACACGAGGGACAGCCTGTAATTGAAAAGGGCAAGATGCTCAGGGAAGCCAAAGCCGCGGTAATTCTTGTCCACGGACGCGGAGCGACAGCCGAGAGCATTTTAACACTGGCCGATGAAATCGACCGGCCGGACGCTTCCTGGCTGGCACCTCAGGCTGCCAATTACACCTGGTATCCCTTCTCATTTCTGGCGCCACTGGAGCAGAACGAACCCGGACTCAGTTCCGCGCTTGCTTTGCTTTCAGAGGTGGTTGCCAAAATTGAGGAGGCTGGGATCCCGAAAAATAAAATCGTTTTGTCCGGTTTTTCACAGGGAGCCTGTCTGTCGCTGGAGTTTGCGGCCCGGAATCCTGCAAGATACGGTGGTGTGGCAGCGCTCAGCGGCGGCGTGATCGGTCCGGAACTGGACAACCAACGTTACCGCGGAGATATGGAACAAACCCCGGTGTTTCTGGGGTGCAGTGATTATGATCATCACATACCCGAAGAGCGTGTCCATGAATCGGCGGATCTGTTTGGGCGCCTTGGGGCGCGTGTCACCAAAAAAATCTACACCGGTCTCGGGCACACCGTCAATGACGATGAGCTGAATCATTTCCGGAACATCGTGGACGAGGCGCTTGCCGGATAGAAACCAGAAACCGGAAACCGGAAACCGGAAACCAGAAACCGGAAACCAGACACCAGACACCAGACACTTTCAAACCACAATTGACATGACTGTCGCCGAACTGTTTGTACAATGCCTTGAAAAAGAAGGCGTCACCCACATTTTCGGAGTCCCGGGCGAGGAAAACGAAAGTCTGCTATTTGCGCTTGAGGGATCATCGATCACCTTTGTTCCGTGCCGCCATGAGCAGGGTGCCGCATTTATTGCGAATGTGCACGGCCGGTTGACGGGCAAGGCGGGTGTGTGCCTGGCAACGCTTGGTCCCGGAGCTACGAATCTCATCACCGGGGTGGCTGATGCCAATCTTGACAAGGCACCGCTGGTGGCCATTACGGCACAGGGTGGTCTCGATCGCCTCCATCACGAAAGCCACCAGAAAATCGACATCGTCAACATGTTCCGGCCGATCACCAAGTGGAACGGATCGGTCACTTCGCCGGAGGTGGTCGCCGAAATGGTAAGCAAGGCATTCCGAGAAGCCGAACAGGAAAAGCCCGGTGCCACGCACATAGAGCTTTCCGAGGATGTCGCAGACACCAAAGCGGACGAGACATTTGAACCGATGGAGCCCAAGCGTCCGCGCCGGCCGGCTTCGGATTACAAGGCGATCAGGCAGGCGGTGGATGTGATCGGGGCGTCGCGCCGGCCGCTAGTCCTGGCCGGCAATGGGGCTATCAGGAAACTGGCGAGCAAACACCTCACCGAGTTCGCCGAGCGGCACCGTGTTCCGGTCGCTTCGACGTTCATGGGCAAGGGCGCGCTGTCTGACCGTTCTGATTTGTCGCTGGGTTCCATCGGGCTCGGGTTCCGGGACTATGTGGCTGAGGCGTTTGACGAGGCGGACCTTATTATCGCAGTCGGATACGACATTGCCGAGTATCCACCCCAGAAGTGGAACCAGGGTAAACCCAAACGCATTATCCACATCGATTTTGATCCGGCAGAGGTCTATTCCGAGTACGATCCCGATGTGGAAGTGGTGGGTGATATATCGGCGGCGCTTTGGGAGTTGAACCGGCTGCATGCTGATACCGTCACAGAGGTCATGCGTGACTCCGGCAGCTTTGGCGTCCGGAATACGGCAGCGCCTCGCGATACGGGGCCCAGGGCGAAAGCCGAAGCGGAAACCACACCATCCTCAGCCGATGCAAAAAACGGGGAGCTTTTCAAGAATATGCAGAAGGGCTGGTTCGGGTCGATCCGTGACCGCATCCGGTCCGACCATGAAATGTTCCACCCCGCCCCCGATGAAACGCTGACGGTCCCGTCGGCACTCTCTGTCATCCGTAAGGTGATGGCGGACGATGGCCTGCTCATCAGCGATGTCGGTACCCACAAGATGTGGATTGCACGCAATTTCGCCACCTACTGTCCGAACGGATGTATTATCAGCAACGGATTGGCCAGCATGGGAATTGCGTTGCCCGGAGCCATAGCCGCATCCATCAACCAGCCCGGCCGGCAGATCGTGGCGGCAATGGGTGATGGCGGGTTCCTGATGAACGCACAGGAACTTGAAACGGCCAGGAGATTGGATGTGGCCTTCGCCGCTGTGATTTTCAATGATAACGACTACGGCCTGATCAGCTGGAAACAGCAGCTTTCGCGGCAGAAATCGGTCAGCACGCGCATTGGCAACCCTGATTTTCCTGCTTTTGCCCAGAGTTTTGGCGTGGATGGGCACCGGGCCGAAACGGCTGCCGAACTTGAAGACTTGCTCAGGTCCAGCTTCGAGAAAAGGGCGTTGAGCGTGATCGAGGTGCCGGTCCGGACTGACGTGAATGACGAACTGGTGAAGCGCCTGGGCAAATACTGGAAGGGGAAGTGAAGTAGCCAGCCATCCAGAAATCCAGAAGATGGAGATGCAGCCAGCCATCCAGAAATCAAACGGAACCCATAAAAGAAGAGGATAGCATGAGTTTGAAAGCAGTCAACCCGGCCGACGGATCCACAATCCGTAATTATGATCAATTGACCAAAGAACAAATGTGGGATGTCCTGGAGCGCAGCCACGAGACTTGGCTTGCATGGCGGACTATCCCGATGGATGAGCGCAGCCGGCTGATGAAACGTGCTGCCGGCCTGCTGAGGGATCGGGCGGATAAATACGGCCGGATGATGACCCGGGAGATGGGCAAGACGCTGAAATCGGCAGTGGGCGAAGTGGAAAAATGCGCCTGGGTGTGCGATTACTATGCGGAAAACGCAGAGAAATTCCTGGCCGAAGAGCCGGTGGAGACCGATGCCTCCGAAAGTTTCATCACGTACGATCCACTGGGTGTGGTCCTGGCGGTGATGCCCTGGAATTTTCCGTTCTGGCAGGTCTTTCGTTTTGCGGCGCCCGCACTCATGGCGGGCAACACCGGCCTGCTCAAGCACGCAAGCAACGTGCCGGGTTCGGCCCTGGCCATCGAAGAGGTGTTCCGCGATGCCGGTTTCCCGGAGGATGCCTTCCGCTCGCTGCTCATAAAAACCTCATGGGTGGATGAGCTCCTTGGCCATGAACACATCAAGGCGGCCACGCTGACGGGCAGCGGTCCGGCCGGAAGCGCCGTGGCCTCCAAAGCAGGTGAAATGCTCAAGAAAACCGTACTCGAACTCGGTGGCAGCGACCCCTATATCGTGCTGGAGGATGCAGATCTGGACGCGGCCGCATCCACCTGTGTCACCAGCCGGCTCATCAATGGCGGACAGAGTTGCATTGCGGCTAAAAGGTTCATCGTAATCGAATCGGTGCTGGAATCCTTCACCGAAAAGTTTGTGGAGGGAATGAAAGCGGCGCGGATGGGGGACCCGATGGATGAGGATGTGGCGCTCGGACCGATGGCACGGGAAGATCTGCGCGACGAACTCCACGAGCAGGTGCAGAAATCCGTGAAGGAAGGAGCAGAGTGCGTACTGGGCGGGGAGATTCCTGACCGGAAAGGGTCCTGGTATCCGCCTACGGTACTCACCGGAGTGAAGCCGGGGATGGCTGCATTCGACGAGGAACTTTTCGGGCCCGTTGCCGCCATCATCTCCGCCCGCGATGAAAAAGAGGCGGTCGCGCTGGCCAACAACTCGGTATTCGGACTCGGAGCGGCTGTTTTCACCGGGGATGCGGCCCGCGGCCGGCGTATTGCCGCAGAAGAGCTGGAGGCCGGTTCATGCTTTGTCAACGAATTTGTCAAATCCGATCCGCGCCTGCCCTTCGGCGGCATCAAAACCAGCGGTTATGGCCGGGAATTGTCGTATCTTGGGATTCGTGAGTTCACAAATATCAAGACCGTGTATGTTGCCTGAAACAGCACGCAACCCGGACTAACCGTATCACCAGAACAGCAATGCCGTCGCACCGCTACCGGATGCCCCCAGAGTGGGCAATCCACGAAATGACCCTGATGACCTGGCCGGACAATCGGGAAACCTGGCCGGGAGATCGCCTGAACCGTGCCGAACACGTCTATGCCGACATCCTTGAAGCGCTGACGCCGCACGAAAAGGTACTGCTGCTTGTGGCCAACGAAGATGCCCAGCAAGCCGCCGCATCCATCATCCAGAACCGGAACGTGGACTGGAACCGGGTGCGCGTGGTACGGATGCCAACCAACGATGTCTGGATCCGTGATTATGGTCCCATTACCCTGCTCAGGGAGCAACATCTGGACAATGTGGCGGAAAAGGCAGCAACTCAGGCAGGTGTGTCCGACAAACTCCGGGAAGAGCGGACCTTGGCGGACAGCCAAGTCCAAAAGGCATCCGGAAGCAAGGGGGATCATGCACGCAGGAGTGAAAAAATTCGGGATATGGTCATGTGCAACTGGGGATATAACGCCTGGGGCGGAAAGTATCCGCCATACGATGACGACAACGCGGCCCCGCTCAGGCTTGCGGAACTGCTGGACTATCCGGTAGTTTCGCCGGGAATGATCCTGGAAGGCGGTTCCATCGAGGTCAACGGTGCGGGATTTCTGCTAACCACCGAATCCGTCCTGCTAAACCCCAACCGCAATCCGGAAATGAGCAAATCCCAGATCGAAAAAAAGCTGCGAAGATTTCTGGGGGTGGATAAGATTCTCTGGCTAAAACGCGGCTTGCGCGGTGACGACACCGACGGGCATATCGACGATCTGGCCCGGTTTGTCGGGCCGCAGACCATTGTGACATCGGTCAGCGACGATCCGTCCGATCCCAATTACGAAGTGCTGCGGGAAAACCTGGAAATCCTGACGAAATCAGCCGATTGCAAGGGGGTGCCGTTCGAAGTGATCGAGTTGCCGCTCCCCGCCACCCGCATCAATGACACCACCGTGGACGGATCGGAATACGTCCCGGCAAGCTATGCGAATTTCTACATTGCCAATGGCTGCGTGCTGGTCCCGCTGTACGACAAACGGTACGACGATCAGGTCCTGAAACTGTTCCGCCGGTTGTTCCCGGACAGGAGCATCAAGGGAATCCCGTGCAATGACCTTGTGTGGGGTCAGGGTTCCATACACTGCATCACCCAGCAGGTTCCAAAACTGAGAGAACGCAGGTGATCTTCAGGACAATGTTTTTGGTTGCAAATCGTCGTAGTATATGTTGTTCTGCCGCTAACAACGGCATTTGTTGGTTTTGTTGCTAATCGCAGCATTTTTTTGTCACAAATCTTATTTTTTTCAAGAATCCCGATAGAAATACCAAATGAACCGAACATGACAGCCTCCGGCTGACGCACAGGAGCATGGTTACATCCCGTCATGTGAGATCATTCTGACAATATGAATCGAAATTGATATAAACAGATGAAATTTTGTCCCGTCAATGTCCTGTTCCTTTTGTTCCTGCTCCTGCTGGCATCCTGCAGTTCCAGTGCCCAGGATGCCGGGTTTACGGATGTCAATCCGGGCGGCCTGTCCCAATTCCTGGAAACCAACAACGCCGTCATCATTGATGTACGCACCCCAAGGGAATGGGATTCGGGTAAAGTGGCATCAGCAGTTACGATTGACCTGCGCCATCGCGGATTCAATGACGCTATTGCCGAGCTCGACCGTGATGCCACCTACCTGGTTTACTGCAACTCCGGAAACCGAAGCCGGATTGCCTCCGCGCGCATGGCAAACATGGGTTTCAAGAACATCTACAACTACGACGGATCCCACTTCCAGATTCGTCGGGAATACGAGGAGCTCAGAAAAGACCAGTCCAGATAGTTGGAAAAATTCGTATTTTAATTTGCTGAAGAGCAACAGGAATTTTTCACTGTCTGATATTATTTATGAGCGTGGATACGCAATTTGAGACTGTAATAGGACTGGAAGTACACGCGCAACTCCTTACCGAATCCAAGGCATTTGCCCCGGTTTCCAACAGGTTTGGCTCGGCACCCAACACCAATGTCACCCCGCTCTGCCTCGGTCATCCGGGCACGTTGCCTGTCCCGAACGAGAACCTGATCCGTTATGCCGTAAAACTGGGCCTGGCGACAAATTGCACGATCCGCTCGCGCTCGATTTTCGCCCGCAAGAATTACTTCTATCCGGATATGCCCAAGGGCTACCAGATCTCCCAGTTTGAAACACCGATTTGTTATGACGGACACCTGGATATTGACCTGGAGGATGGCGGCACAAAACGCATCGGCATCACCCGCATCCACATGGAGGAAGATGCCGGCAAATCCATACACGACCAGGATCCGCACAACACGCTGCTCGACCTGAACCGTGCGGGCACACCGTTGCTGGAGATCGTTTCGGAACCGGATATCCGAAGTCCGAAAGAAGCCGGCGCTTACATGCGCAAGATCTGGCAGATCGTTCGCTATCTGGGCGTCAGCGACGGTAACATGGAAGAAGGCAGCCTGCGTTGTGATGCGAACATATCCATCCGTCCGGCCGGACAAAAAGAGTTCAGCACACGCACCGAGATCAAGAACCTCAACTCGTTCCGCAATGTGGAGCGGGCGCTTGCCTTCGAGGTAGAGCGGCAGAAGGAGCTGGTGCTTTCAGGCGGTTCGGTCATCCAGCAGACGCTTCTATGGGATCCCGCCGAAATGCGGACACGCCAGATGCGTTCCAAGGAAGAGGCGCACGACTACCGCTATTTTCCGGAGCCCGACATCCCCCCGGTTGTGGTGACCGACGAGATGCTCGATCAGATCCGCCGGGAAATACCGGAGCTGCCCGAAGCCCGCCGCCGCCGCTACATCAGCGAATTCGGCCTTACCGGATACGATGCGTCCGTCCTGACCGAAGACCGTCCGCTCGCCGACTTTTTCGAATCGGTCCTGGAACATGGGGCGACCGCCAAACCAACAGCCAACCTGATCATCACCGAAATCCGGCGCATCATGAACGAGAAAGGGATCGGCATCACGGAGTTCCCGGTCAGCCCGGGACGTCTGGCCGGACTCATTGCACTGCGCGAGGGGGACAAGATCAGCTCGTCGGCCATGCAGTCGCTGCTTGATGCCATGGTGGATGCGGGACCGGAGAGCAGCAAAACGGCCGAAGATCTGGCGCGTGAGATGAACCTGCTGCAGGTTTCCGATACCGGCTTTCTCGAACCTATTGTGGAAGAGGTTCTTCAGAACAACCCCGAGGAAGTGCAGCGCTACCTGGGTGGGAAGCAGGGCCTGATAGGTTTTTTCATGGGCCAGATCATGAAAAAATCTCAGGGTAAGGCAAATCCGGGCATGGTCCGGGAAATGGTCGAGAAAAAAATCAGGGGATTTGAATAACATGGTGGACAGAAATACGGATTTTTACGCTGGAAAACGTTGTTTTTCAGGACCCTTGTCCGGTTGGATGCCGCTTCTGCTGCTATTCGCACTTGCTGTTGGCCTCTCCGGGTGCGGCAGCTGCAGCCGGGAGGAACCGCAGCCAACGGAAGACAGAACCAGGATATATGGCGTGATCACTCTTGATGATGATTTCAAGCCGATGCCGGACGACACGCTCGGGCTCGAGGGCACCCGTTTGCTGGTGTTGAATCTCAGAGGCGGACCGGATACGCTGTTCCATGCCAGGACCGACACGCAGGGAACCTTTGACGGTGAGGTCGTATTTCCGCGCCAGGGGGCCTATGCGCTCCGTCTGTACCGGAATGAGCGGCGCATGGCAGACACCACGCTGCTTCTGGCGCCTCAGGACTCGGTCCGCATAGAAGGAGCACTGCCCCGTTTCTCCGGGGCTGCCCGTTTTCACTCCGACGAGAGCGAGGCGATGCGCACGCTGACGCGGTTGGAGCGGCAGTATAACCGAGTCATGCAGATCGCGGCTTCCGGTGGCATTGCCCGGGACACCATCCCCCAGGTACTCGACAACTGGAGCTCCATATACTGGCAGGTTTTTGAAAACTGGCCCGGTACAATTGCCTCCCGTATTGCCGCCCTTGAATCGATGCGCATGCTCGAAGGCCGCAACGATGACCTCATGATGCAGCGGCTCCGTGAATACGGTGACCACGAAGATATTCGCCAGCTGGCGGCACGGTTTGGCTTCATGTCCATACTGCAGCGGGAGGGGCTGGATGCAGCCATTGCCTGGGCTGATTCGCTGGAAGCGGCATCGACTGCCCCTGAAACCCGGCTCCGGATTTCAAAAAACCGGATCGAAGTGCTGTACGACAGCTCCCGGATAGACCAGGCGCGTGCCCGAATCCGTGATTACGAGTCCCGCTTTGGCAGTGATGCCGAAGCGGATGCATGGCTCTCGGTCATGCGCTATGATGTGGAGCAGCTCGCACCCGGCATGCCACTTCCTTCCTTTACGCTGGAGGTAGACGTTCCGGCAGCGGAAACCGGGGGAGCGGTGGATACAGAAGCACAGCCGGAATCTGTAGTACAGTCGGAATCTGAAGGACAGCCGGAATCCGGTGTACGGCAGGATATCAGGACCATGACATTGGAGGATCTTCGCGGTGGGCCGGCACTGATTGAGGTAGTGTCGCTGGCCGACCGCACATACCAGGCAAACTATCTGCAGCTGTATACCTTGCATCTCTTGTATCGCCAGGAAAATGTACAATTTCTAACCATTCCGGTAGAACGGAGTCCCATAGCCGTAAGAGCATTTTTTGAAGAACGGGGTCAGGGCTGGCCCGTGGCAAAGGCGGGCGCCTACGCCGAATCCGACCTGGAAGAGCGCTGGAATATCTACGAAATGCCTGTTCGCTTCCTGATCGACAGCGATGGGCGTATCATCCGCAAACTCCATGGTCATAATATAAACGAACTACTTGTAGAACTGAATAACATCATAAACGACGGAGATAACTCATGAGAACAATATTGATAGCCGGGAACTGGAAAATGAACATGGGCCCGAAAGAGACGGCTGAATTTTTCGCGCAACTCGACGACAACGCACAAAAGAATATTGAAGGAGTGGAAGCGGCCGTATGCCCGCCGTTTGTATCACTTCCATCCGCTTTTTCGGCACGCAAATCCGGCAGTGCTGTTAAAATTGGAGCGCAAAATGTCCATTTTGAAGATAATGGCGCCTTCACGGGCGAAGTCAGTACCGCCATGCTGAATGAACTTGGCTGCGATTTCGTGATCCTGGGCCACTCTGAGCGCCGTGAGTATTTTGGCGAAGACGATGCCGTTGTCAACAAGAAAGTAAAAAAGGCCCTTGCAGACGGCATTACCCCCATTGTCTGCGTCGGTGAAGTGCTGTCCGAGCGTAAGGAAGACCGCCATTTCGATGTGGTGAAAGAGCAGACCGCCGGTTCCCTGGACGGACTCTCAGCTGACGAACTCACGAAAATCGTCATTGCCTACGAACCGGTATGGGCCATCGGCACCGGTGAAACCGCTTCTCCGGAGCAGGCGCAAGAGATGCACGCCTTCATCCGCGAGCAGCTGACAGCTCTTTTCAATGAAGATGCCGCTGCCACGGTACGCATCCTCTATGGCGGCAGCATGAAGCCCGGAAACGCCGGCGAGCTGCTTCAGAAACCGGATGTGGATGGCGGACTCATCGGCGGCGCGAGCCTGAAACCGGCCGATTTCAGCCAGCTTGTGGCCATAGCTGCCGGACAAAAATAATCTCACTGCAAGCCAATGGCTCCATACAATGTACTTATTCTCGGATCCGGTGGAAGGGAACACGCACTGGCGTGGTCCCTGAGCCGGTCCCCGCTCCTGGGAAAACTCTATATCTCACCGGGCAATCCCGGAACAGCGGTGCATGGTGAAAATGTCGAAATCGCTGCGCCAGCCGATACGGCACCCGGACCTGAGTCCGGCCACGGCTCACAAACAGGCCACGGCTCACAAACAGGCCACGGCTCACAAACTAAAACCAAATCCGCATCCGAATTATGGTTCAAAGCGGTAGCGGAATTTCTCCGTGAAAAGGACATTGCACTTACGGTGGTCGGACCCGAACAGCCTCTTGTCGATGGTATCACCGACTATCTGGAAGCGCGTGGACACAAGGTGTTTGGTCCATCAAAAGCGGCCGCGCGCCTTGAGGGCAGCAAAACGTTTGCCAAGTGGCTGATGCACAAATACCAGATCCCGACGGCAGAATCCATCGAATTCAGTAGTGAAACGGCTTTGGACGATCTCGAAGCATGGCTCAGCGTGGATAACCAGAACTGGCCGATTGTCATCAAGGCCGACGGTCTCGCTGCCGGGAAAGGTGTCTTTATCAGTCGCGACCGGGCCGAGTCTCTGGACCACCTCAACCGGATCCGTGAGGATGCCACGTTGCGCAAGGCCGCCCGCAGGGTGATCGTTGAGGAGTTCATGCAAGGCGAAGAAGCATCGGTTTTCGCTATTACGGATGGCCGCAATGCGCATCTGCTGCTCTCAGCTCAGGACCACAAGCGCATCGGGGAAGGTGACACGGGACTGAATACCGGTGGGATGGGCGCCTACGGGCCGGCACCGGTAATCGATGAGCGCATGCTGCGACTCGTTGAGGATACCATCCTGTATCCCACCCTTGGCGCCATGCAGCTGGAGGGCCATGCCTATCGCGGCGTGCTTTACCTTGGCCTTATGATTACCGAAGAGGGCCCGAAAGTGGTGGAGTACAACTGCCGCTTCGGGGATCCGGAGTGCCAGGTGCTGCTGCCTGCCATGGAGTCCGATCTGCTGGAAGTGATGCTGGCAACCGTGAATTTCGAGCTTGAAAAAACCGAGGTAGTCATGTCAAAAGAGCATTACTGTTGTGTAGTGCTCGCATCCGGTGGCTATCCGGAAGCGTACACCAAGGGCAAGGAGATTGCCGGACTTGAGAACATTTCTGAAGAGGCGCTGGTGTTTCACAGCGGCACACGGTCCGCCGATGGCAAGCTGCTGACTAATGGTGGACGTGTCCTGAGCGTGGTGGCACACGGCCAGGATCTCAAAACAGCTATTGACAACTGCTATCGCGAAGTTGGGAAGGTCTCTTTTGAGAACGCATACTATCGCCGCGACATCGGTGCCAAGGGCCTTGAACGATCATGACAATCTGAACGGCATCATGGCAAGGAATCTGCCGAGTGGGTATATTGATAACAGTGCGACATCCACCCGGGATAAAACCCGTATTTCATTGATAACAAAACAAATATCCGAAGTGCTGGAAAAGCATAAGCAGGCCGCTGTCCGGAAGCAACTGTTCCCGCCGGCATTGCTTTCGCGGAGGCTGTTCCCACTGGCCCTGTTTCTGCTGGTGCTGTTTCCTGTGAAGCTGTTCCCGCTGGCGCTGCAGCCGGCTGATGCTGTCGTTGCCGGAACTGCTGCTGCAACTGCTGCTCCCGCTCCTGTAGTTGGTGTTGCATCTGATGCTGGTGGTTCTGGTGTTGAAGTTGCTTCTGCTGATGTCGCCATGCCCGAAGTGCTGCTGACCGGACTGGATGATGCCCGCAGCGTGCGCACATCCACCCTCGGAAATATCTTCATTGCGGAAACAGGGCGTCACCGGATACTGAAAGCCGACCGGAACGGAGTGCGCCTGGACTCTGTAGGCCGTCTGGGCAACGGCGACTACCAGTTCGATCTGCCTGTCACGATTGACCCCACCAATGAATTGAAAATCTACGTGGCCGACCGGAATAATCGCCGAATCCAGGTGTTTGACCGAAGGCTGCAGTACCTGTCGACCCTGCGCATGCCGCAACGGTCCGGACTTCCATCGCGGTACATGCCTGCCAGGCTGGTCGTGGATCCCGCTGGCACGATTTTCTTTTTTGATGAGGACCGGCATGTGATGTATCGGTTTGACAGCCATGGCCAGTACGAACTCGATTTTGAGCTGTTCGGTGAGGAGGGCCGCATCATTCCCGTAGCCATGGCCATTCTGGACGATGAATTGTGGGTGGCCGGCCAAAGGGGAGAGCTGATCCATCGGTTCAGCCTGCGCGGATCCTATTATGGTTTCGTCTATGCCCCGGAACCGGTCCGGTCACTGCGGGCCTCCGGAGGAACGCTCTGGATGCTGGGCACTGACAACGTGCTTCAGCTCGGAACCGGCGGTGAGGTGATACGATTTCAGAAACTGCCGGCAGCTCCGGGAGCCGCATACACGCGGGAACGTGAACGAGCCGCACCCTATTCCGGCTGGCACAGTTTTGATTTGCGCGATAATATCATTTATTTGCTCTCAAGCAGAATGCTCGTCCGTGTGGCAGTGGCCAAGTAAGGCACGGCCCGCATCCACCCGATTCAGCGGCACCCTGACGGACCGCTGATCCGGTAAGAATCATTATTTATTTATGAATCAATCTTACACAACCTGGCGAAATTATCTGTTCAACACGGATATCCCGTTTGATGACAAGGCAAGGACCGTGTACCGCCACCAGCTTGAACATCAGCCCGTGTACCGCCGGTTTTGCGATGACATGAACGGGTTGGATGAAAACGCCATCCCGCTGATCCCGGTTCAGGTCTTTCGGGATGCGGTTGTGCGGGCGGATTATATGGAGACCCCGCAGGCCGTCTTTCGCAGCAGCGGCACCACGGGCATGAAGCAGAGCACTCATGAGATCGCTGACCTGCGGCTCTATTACGAGTCGTGCTATCGCGGTTTTTCCCAATTTTACGATCCGCATGAATTTGTACTGCTTGCATGGCTCCCCGGCTACAGAGACAACCCGGAATCATCGCTTGTGGCCATGATCGACCACTTGATCCATCGCGATGGCACGGGACAAAGCCGGTTCCTTCCGCTTGATCAGCCGCTGGCCGGTGCCGATCTGACAACCCTGTCCAACCTGAACACCGTCATGTACCTCAATACACGCCGTCACCGCCGCTCTGGCAGAATGCCTGGCGCCACCGAAAAACCGGGAGCCACTCCCGCAAAAAAACGTCGCATCATGCTTTTTGGGGCTGCATTCGGATTGCTGGACATGATTGACGCCGGCGCCCCGAAGCTGCCGGAAGATGCCGTCATTGTGGAGACCGGCGGAATGAAGACCCACCGGCGCGAGCTGTCAAAAGAGGAGCTGAGGAAGCGGTTATCTGATGGATTCGGCCTCCCGCCGGAGTCCATCCACTCGGAGTACGGAATGGCCGAAATGTGCAGCCAGGCCTGGGATACGGGAAAGGGAAGCTTTGAATGTCCGCCGTGGCTGCAGATCACGGTGCGCAATCCGGAGAACCCTCTGCAGGTGCAGCCGGACGGGGAGGAGGGGCTCATCGGTATCATGGACCTGGCAAATGTACACTCGCTGGCATTTTTCCTGACACAGGATCGCGGTGTGGCACTGCCGGACGGCTCCTTCCGCGTTCTTGGTCGGTGGGATCATGCCGAACTGCGCGGCTGTAATTTTCTTGTGGAATAGTGTCTGTATCTAAAAAATAATTGTGAGCCGCTTATGTCCGCTTCCCCTGACCAAATTTCCGAGCGAATAGCGCGCATCTGCGACGGTGTCGATGCCTGGCTGAACAATGAAGATGGCATATTGGACATCACAGTCGACCGCACCGCCACAGAGGGCCTATTTCCGCGCCACGATGTGATGCACATGCTGAAGCAGGTTTCCATCACGCTCACCCCGCAGGCGTTGCAGGACTGGGTGGATCGGGTGGACAGGGGGACATCCGCCGGGACCATGCCCTCGTTGACTTCGCAAATGCCGAGAGTGCTCTGCCTGCATGCCGGCAATCTGCCGCTGGTCGGGCTGCAGGATATCATCGCTACTCTGCTCTCCGGAGCCGTCTACTATGGAAAGCTGTCCCGAAGAGATCCCTGGCTGGCCGACGGGCTGTTGCGGCTGTTGCGCAAAAGGCTGCCGGATCAGCTGGGCGGATGGGCGTCCCGCCTGGAAGAACTGGAGAAAGTCGGGGCGGAGAAGGTGCTGTTTGCAGGCGCAGAGTCATCCGTCGAAGAGGTGAAACAGCGTATCCACGAACTTGGACTGGCATCTGATCAGGCACACTTCCTGCCCAGGACAGCACGGTTTTCGATGGCATGGCTGGATGAGGAAGACTTCCAGTCGGACAGTGTGCGGCTGAGCAAGCACCTGATCGAAGCCATGCTGCGATATGAGGGCCGGGGTTGCCGGTCACTGGCCGTCGTGGTCGCCCGGCGCAGCCTGTCCGAAGTTGCCGGATCTCTTGCCGATGCCGCGGAAGTATTCGTACGCAGGAATCGCCCGTCACATTACAGGAAACCCGGTGTCAGCTACTGGAGAAGTTATCTGAGGAGTACCGGTAAAGAAGTATATGATATTGGCAGCCAAATTATTACAGATGATCACGATTTGATGGGTACGGAGGATGTGATCTGTTGGCTGACCGGCAACAGGGAAGATGTGGTACGCCTGGCCCGTCAATTTGGCCCGCAGCTTCAGCAGGTTTACATGTATGCCGGACGGGAAACGCTATCCCGAAAAGGTGCCGGGCTACTGTCTGATGTCCCGGAGATCCGCCTGGAGCCGTTGTCCGAAGCGCAGTCACCGCCCATCGGCTGGCAGCCGGACGGGATCGATGTGCTGGCCTGGCTTTGGGATCCCTGATGCTTAATGCCTGATCTTTACATGCCTATCCCCCCCCTCAAGCACTGAATGTAAATCTCTGCTGTTCAGATTTACATACTTGAACCCTAGTGCTCATAGATCATCTTGCGGGTCATGCCCCCGTCAATGACCAGTTGTTCCCCCGTGATGAACCGGTTCTCCGGGTGACACAGAAACAGGCAGGCCCTTGCAATGTCCCGGGGTTTGCCAACGCGTCCGGCCGGGTGCTGGCTGTGATCGATATCCCTCAGGTTTTTGGGATCGCGGGTATGGATCCATCCGGGCGAGATCGCATTGACCGTGATCCTTTTTCTGGCAAGTGACAGGGCCATGGCATGGGTCAGAGAGACCAGTCCGCCTTTTGATGCGGCATACGCCTCCCAGTCGGGCTCGGACATCGATGCGCGGGTGGACGCCATATTGACGATCGCTCCGCCATTCGTCATATGCCGTGATGCCTCCTGTGAGCACAGGAAAGCACCTCTGAGATTGGTATTCAGGACTTTGTCCCACTCTTCGACAGTCAGTTCATCAAATGATGTGGATCCCGAAACGCCTGCATTATTGATCAGGATATCGATCCCCCCGGTTTTTGTGACCGTCTTGGTGATCATACGGCGGATGGATTCCGGATCGGACACGTCGGTGCGAATGAAAAATGCAGTATCGCCTGCTGCGATGAGCGATTGCTCCAGCTTTCTGCCTGTCGGTTCATCGACATCGGCCAGGATCACCCGGGCATGTTCCGAGGCAAAAGCTTTGGCAACAGCCCGGCCTATTCCATTGGACGCTCCGGTCACTATGACGGTTTTTTCCTTGTAGCTCTCCTTGTTATCCAGTTTTTCAGTGTTCATGTGTTTACATTAATTTTGATTTCGCTTACGCGTTTCACTGGGCACTTCGTGACCTTCGGTTCTAAGGTCAGAATGATCTCACATGACAGGTGTCATCATGCTCGTGCATATCAGCCGGAGGCTCTCATATACGGTTCATATTTGATTGTTGCTTGGTTTCCGTGGGAATGGAGTGTCATCCATCAGAAAAAAAATTCTATATGCCAAAGTAAGCAATATGTGATCAAAAGGCAGGGAAAAAGGCCTGCTGCAGCTTCAATAAGCGGAAAAAAAGCTGTATCTTCATCCATCTCAAAACAGTCCGTCCGGTTTGCTATTCCTTTATTCGCGGGACAAAAAGCACCGCGCCGGGCCGCATCCACCGTCAAATGGCACGAGTGAACATCCCACAGATAATCTGACATGAACGAATACAGACCCGCAGAGATCGAACCGAAATGGCAGCAGTACTGGCTTGAAAACAAGACTTTCCGGACCGATGACAACGACCGGGAACGTCCCAAGTACTATGTCCTGGACATGTTTCCCTATCCGAGCAGCTCCGGTCTGCATGTAGGCCATCCCGAGGGATACACGGCCACCGATATCCTTGCCCGCTACAGGCGGATGATCGGCTATAATGTGCTGCATCCGATCGGATGGGATGCGTTCGGCCTCCCGGCAGAGCAGTATGCCATCAAAACCGGCACTCATCCGCGGGAAACGACAAATGAGAATATCGACGGATTCCGTCGTCAGTTGCAGGCGCTCGGGTTCAGCTACGACTGGGACCGGGAGGTTGACACGACCGATCCAGCGTATTTCCGCTGGACACAGTGGATTTTCCTGAAATTGTACGAAGAGGGCCTTGCCTACGAGGCGAGTGTGGCAGTCAACTGGTGTCCGGAACTCGGCACGGTCCTGGCTAACGAGGAGGTGATCGACGGCAAAAGCGAGGTGGGTGGCTTCCCCGTTGAACGCAAGCCGATGCGTCAGTGGATGCTCAGGATTACGGCCTACGCCGAGCGGCTGCTGCAGGACCTGGAAGAGCTTGACTGGCCCGAATCCATCAAGGAAATGCAGCGCAACTGGATCGGAAAATCAGAAGGAGCCAATGTGGTGTTCCCGTTGAAGGCCGATGGAACAGCACCAAAGGAAACCATTGAAGTATTCACTACCCGTCCCGATACCCTCTTCGGCGCCACCTATATGGTGCTTGCTCCGGAGCATCCGCTGGTGGATCGCGTGACGAGCGGGGCACAGAAACAGGCCGTGGCCGGTTACCGTGAAGCGGCTGTCAAAAAGACCGACCTGGACCGGACCGACCTCAACAAGGACAAAACCGGGGTCTTTACCGGTGCGTATGCCATCAATCCCGTCAACAATGAGGAAATCCCTGTCTGGATCGCTGATTACGTGATGATGTCCTATGGCACGGGCGCCATCATGGCGGTGCCGGGTCACGACGAGCGGGACTGGGAATTCGCACGAAAGTACGATTTGCCGATCGTTGAAGTCGTCAAAGGCGGCGATGTCACCAAAGAGGCCTATGTGGACTCGGAAGAGGGAGTTTGTGTGAATTCTGCCAACGACGAGGTTTCCATAAACGATTTGCCGGTTCCCGAAGCCAAGAAAGTCATCACAGAATGGCTGGAGCAGAAAGGTCTGGGCAAATATGCGGTGACGTACAAGCTGCGCGACTGGCTTTTCTCGCGGCAGCGCTACTGGGGAGAACCGTTCCCGGTGATCCATGTGGATGGCCGGCCCAAACCGCTTCCGGAAGATCACCTGCCCATCACACTTCCCGAAATGGACGATTTCCAGCCGACCAAAACGGGAGAGCCGCCCCTGGCCAAAGCCAAAGAATGGGTGCATACGACGGATCCGGAAACTGGCAAGCCTGCCATCCGCGAGACCAACACCATGCCGCAATGGGCCGGATCATGCTGGTATTATCTGCGTTATATAAGTCCGGATTATGAGGAGGGGCCGGTGGATCCGGAAAAAGAGAAATACTGGATGCCGGTGGATTTGTATGTCGGGGGGGCGGAACACGCGGTGCTTCACCTGCTTTACGCCCGGTTCTGGCACAAGGTGCTCTTTGACATCGGGGTCGTATCCACCAAAGAACCGTTTCAGCGACTGGTCAATCAGGGCATGATCCTTGGCGAGCTTGAGTTCACGGCGTACAAGGATGCTGATGGCGGGTATGTCTCCGTTGATCGCAGTGGCATGAGCGAGGAATTCGAGCGTGTCAAACTGCAGGAAAAGGATGTTGAAAAAAGGGGTGACCGCTTTGTGATCAAGGGTACCGATACGGTGGTGGATGCGCGTTCATTCAAAATGTCCAAGTCGCGTGGCAATGTGATCAACCCGGATGATGTGGTTGAAAAATACGGTGCTGATGCGCTCCGGCTCTATGAGATGTTCATGGGTCCGCTTGAGCAGGTTAAACCATGGAGCATGCAGGGTGTGGAAGGGGTCTACCGGTTTCTGAAGCGGGTCTGGCGCCTGGTGATGGATGAGGAATCCGGCAAGGTGAACGAGGCCGTGGCGCGTTCGGTCAACAGCGACGGGTCGCCTTCGGTGGAGCCGGACCGCGCGCAGCTGAAAATACTGCATGAGACCATCAGGAAAGTTACCGATGATATCGAGGGACACCGGTTCAACACGGCTATTTCGGCGCTTATGATCTTCACGAACGAGGCCATGAAATGGGATGTGCGACCGGTCGAGGTTCTCAAACCATTTCTGTTGATTCTTTCCCCGTTTGCACCTCATCTGTCCGAGGAGCTTTGGGAAAAGCTTGGTGAACTTGCAAATGATGCCATAATGGCTGACGGAAAATCCTCCGAAAAGTCCTCCGGAGAGTTACGTGAGGGGACACAAGGCCCGAAACGGACCCTGGCCTACGAGCCCTGGCCAAAATTCGAGGAAGCGTTGCTCAGGGCCGACAGCAAGACCTACGCCGTGCAGGTCAACGGAAAGGTGCGCGGGCAGGTGGAAGTTCCGGCCGACCGCGCCGCCGATAAGGACTTTGTCCTGGATGCGGCCCGAAACGATCCGGCTGTCAGCAGACACCTGGATAAGGGCCGGGTGGTCAAGGAGATCTTTGTGCCCAACCGGGTGATCAACTTCGTGGTCAAGTAAACGCCTTACTTAGGAGCGGAGCAGTTTATACCGGGTGCAGGATTGGGATTATATCCAATCCTGCATGTTCCCAGCCGGAAGTATCTTTGATCACCCGTGTCCGAGAAAATCCGAAATCTGTGTTGTAAGTTCATTCAGCGGAGTGACTACCACGCCATCTGAGATAGGGTAGCTCTCTTTCACCGGTGCGGCAATAAAAGTCAGATCTGCCTGAATATCTTTCAGGGCATTTTTGTTGCCGGGGGACAGTTCCGGTTTCATCGATGACCGGCATTCTATGGCAACCACCATCGATCCCGATTCAATAATGATATCGACCTCGTTTCCGTAACTTGACCGGTAGAAATAGAGCGGCAAGGTGGGAAAATGTGTTTGCAAGTGCTTCAGTACTACTGACTCCCATAGCGAGGCCCAGATCGGATGGCCGTAGGCGGCATCAAAATTCTGCAACTGCAACAGGGCACAGGTAATTCCCGGGTCAGTAATGTATATTTTCGGTGACCTGACCAACCTTTTGTTCGATTTTCCATGCCAGGCGTTCAGCTGGGTAACCATGAACATGTTACTCAGGACATCGATATAGTTCCTGATTGTGTTGTGGCTGACCTCCAGCGAAGTGCCAATCTTGCTGTAGTTTACGGTCTGCCCGTTATTATTAGCCAGCATTGGCAACAACCGTCTCATTGTACGATGTGTGATCCCTGCAAATTGGGGCAGGTCGCGCTGCAGAAACGAATTGATGTATTCCAGACGCCACTCCATCGACCTCTCATTACTTTCAGCCATAAGGGAAGGATAGTAACCTCCGCGTGTCAGGTAGGTTTCCAGGCTGATGCTATCCATGACCTCAATGTATAAAAGGGGAGGAAGATGGATGTAATTGACATAACCATAGAGAGCTTTTGTCTCCTGTCCCAGTAATTCCTTTGATGCACCACCGAGCAATAGATACATGCCCGGACGTTTTTTCTCGTCTACTGTCCGTTTCAGCACGGAGAATAATTCCGGTACATGATGAATCCCGTCAATGCAGACAAGCTTGTCAATCTGGGCATCAAAGAACCAGTCCGGGTCGTCCAGCTTTTGAAGGTCTGACGGGTGTTCCAGATTAAGGTAAAGCGTCTCCCGGCCACGGATTTTTGATAGCAACTGTTTCGCCAGCATGGATTTGCCGCTATGCCGGGATCCTGTAATGACAGTTACGGGTTTTGTTTGAAGTGAGCGTGCAATCTCTTTTTCAACTAATCGAGGAATATAGTCCATAGCCTCCCGTGGTTTGTAAAGGTTGTTTACATATTGCTCAATGATATTGCACAATCTGCTTGTTATTGTCAAGAAAAAAAATCAAGCGGATTTGATGCCAAAGCAAAACGAGTGCCCGGCCAGGGAAGAAAGGGAGCAGGAGTGTCGCGGGTAAAGGCGATATTGAGACGCAACAGGGGAGTTCTGTCAGCTGACGCTTTTTTTATCGGTATCAGCAGCCGCTTTTCTGCAGATGGCTATCATATCGATGGTTTTTTCTTCATCGTCCAGTATGCGGGGCATTTTGGTCTGGGCGTGCAGGGACTGATGCTTTTCACGCCACTGGTACATGGCATCTTTGGTGAGATTGAGTATGACTGGCGGGTGGATGCCCATGCTCTCCCTTCGATTGTGATAGTGCCGGTTGATCTTGCGAAGACTGTCATCGAGAAGACGGGTGAATTCTTCCATGTTTTCGGGCTCTTTGACCCACTGGATAAACCAGTAATGTCTCGGTGCCCCGATGTCCGGATCGATCAGTCCGCCCATGGCAAAAACGGAAAACTTCGAATCGGTTTGCCGGGCTGCCGTATCAAGAGCGTTTTGAGCTTCATAGGACTCTATCGCCTCTCCGAAGCGGTCGAAGATCTCGGATACGCGTCCGACCACGTGAATGCGGGGCTGCTCAACATCCGAGAATTCAATTACGTCATTGATCATGTACCGGAAGAGTCCGGAATTGCTGGTGACAACCAGGGAATAGGGGGTTCCTTTCTCAACCTGCCATGTTGGTATGGTTTTCTGTCCCTGAAGATTGTCCTTGTGCTCTTTGGGATTCGGTATCCATTCATAAAAAACGCCGTTATCAATGATGAGGCGCAGGTCCGTACGGTTCAGGTCGTCGCTGAATGCGAAGTATGATTCAGAGGCGCCGTAATTCTCGATGTAATCCATATCCAGCCCTTCGAGAAGCTGGTTGAAATGGGGGCGGTAGGTGTTCAGCGCCTCTCCACCGCAGATCAGAAGTCGCAGATTCGGCCAGATGTCACGTATGTGCTTTTTGCCGGTAACCTCCAGTGCCCGCTGAAAAAAGCGCAAAGCCCAGGACGGGATAGCCACAATTTTACGGACATCAGAGTGTACAGCACGCTCCAGGGTTCGATCGAACTTTTCCGTCCACTCTTCCCGTATCATGGTCTGGGGGGACCGGACCTGAAACAGGGAGAGCCAGCCGGGTGAAAGTTTGGCAAGGTAGGCACTGATCTCGCCCAATCGTATGTTGGATTTTGAATCGAGCCGTTCAATATTTCCGGGCAGACTTACGTGACTGCCCATGAAGAAATGGAGGAAATTCGGGTTCTGTTTGATGTAGGAAATGATGACCTTTCGCATGAAGCGCTGGTCGCTCCGAAGCCGGTCTTCACTCAACGGAATGTGCTTGCCCTTACCTGTAGTGCCTGCAGATACGGCAAAATTCTGGATTTTGTTCGGCCAAAGAAGATACTGTTCTCCTTTTTTCAACCGCTCAATGTACGGCTCGATATCTTCATAGGTAACCATGGGTACCTTACGGACGTACTCATCGAAACCGGTTATTTTCGAAAAACGGTATCGTTTCCCATATTCGGTCTGAGCCCCTTTGCGGAGCATGTAAGCCAGTACCTTCTTCTGTGCCGTTTCAACCGATGCAGGCATGGTGAAATGCGTAAAAGGATTATTTCCGTTTTTCAACAGGAGTCCATGGGAGGTTCTTTTCACCAACATACAGCTGCCGTGGACGTATCAGGCGGTTATGGGCGGCCTGTTCGATGTAGTGGGCCGTCCAGCCGGTAATTCGGCTCATGGAAAAGATACATGTGAAAAGATCGGGTTTGATTCCCATGGAATAATACACCGTTGCTGAGAAGAAATCCACATTGGGGTCAATTCCCTTCTCTTTTTTCATGACCTCCGTGATCTTTTCCGACCATTCGTACAGGTAGACACTGTCGGTTTCTTCAGCAAGGGACTTGGCCATGGTTTGAAGATGTTTGGCTCTTGGATCAACGGTACGATAAACGCGATGACCGAAACCCATTACTTTTTTTCGTTCGGCCAGCCGTTCTTTGATGTATGCTTCAACGTCAGCATCTTTGTCCAGCTTGAGCAGCATTTTCATTACTGCTGCATTGGCACCTCCATGCAAGGGCCCCTTCAGGGAGCCAATGGCGCCGGTGACGGCAGAGTAGATGTCGGACTGGGTCGAACAGATTGACCGGGCAGTAAACGTGGACGCGTTCATCCCATGCTCGGCGTGGATGATCAGGCAGATATCCATGGTCTTCTCGGTACTCTCACCGGGCCGCTCTCCATTGAGCATATAGAGAAAATTGTACGCAGTACTGCCATTCTTCAAAGGAGCGATGATATTCTTGCCATCCCGGACTCTTTGGTACCCGGCTATGATTGTTGGCATTTTAGCTGTCATGCGGATAGATTTTCGCATGTTGGCGTCAGGATCATCGTCAGGCGCCTCTTCATCAAAGTCAGCCAGCATGGAGGTTGCGGTACGCAATACGGACATGGGTTCAGCATCTTTGCTGGTGCTTTTCAGATAATCGATCACCGGCTCGGGAAGTTCACGTTCAGCAATCAGTTTTTCCTTCAAATCATCCAGCTCTGCTGCTGTTGGCAGGCGGTCGTTCCATAAAAGAAAAGCGACTTCCTCGAATGTGGCCTTCTGAGCGAGTACGTCAATATTGTAGCCCGCATAAATCAGTTCACCCTTTTCACCATCAATGGCACTTTTTGTGGAAGAGAAAGCGACGATACCCTCCAATCCCCGATTGATATAGGGATATTTGTCAGTGTCAATGTTCTCATGAAGTTTTTTGCTCATAGATGCTCCGTATTTTGCAAATGATTATCACTAATTCCATTAATAACCCGTGCATAATAAAATCATGATTTTATGAAAAAATAAAAGACGGCTTTCAGCACAGGAATTTGCTTTTTTGTTACGTGTGAATAACATTTCGTGCACCTGTGCGGTTCATTTCATCGGAAAATTCTGGTACCGCAGAGGTGATCAGGAGAGACAGGTTTACAATCATTCTAAATTCAGCTGGAATATGTGATTCTGAACAGCATTGCTATTGCAGCAAACAGCCCTTGCAAAATATCCATACCTGCAGTTTCCCGACAAGAGATGATACTGATAATCGCCATCAATTTCATCAGATTATTCAAATGAAATTCACAAAAGCATTGCATGCGAATGCTTTTGGCGAACTAAAAAATGTACCTGTATCGCTCGGTGCCATACTTCTTATCAAAACACACCCCCGGGCAAGCAGAGGTTATTAATGTAGATAAGAGCCTGAATGGATAGAAGCTGACATGCCATTGAACATGGAATCAGCATCTTTGAAAAAACCCATACAAAAAAAATATAAATTTTGTATGAAGAAAAGAACCTTTGTAATTTGGTTTTGTCTGACTTCTAGCATTATCGATGCCAGCTAAACGACACCTGAAAGCACATCGTTCCGATTATGAAAGCAATCAATGATAAAGGGCTTTATCCTGATTTTGGTTACAGACCCGCTGAACCGGAAAGGCCGATAGTTTTTTATATTGAAATATACGAGGAAAGTTCCGCATATTACCTGGCAGCCCGATTGCAGAAAGAGCATTGGGAAATTAATGTCATACCTGCCGGCTCCTGCTGGATTCTCCTTGCACACGCACTGGTATCACCGGATCATCAAACCATAAGTGATCTTTGTGATTATCTGTCGGACCTGTCCGAGTTCCATGGCGGATCGTTCAAGAGATGGGAGCTGAATTCACTCTCGTAACGTTACATGTCCGAACCAAGAAGACCCTCCCGCAGTTTTACCGACCTCGTAGAAATCATGGCCATCCTTCGCAGGGAATGTCCCTGGGATCGCCAACAGACACATGAATCCATCAAGGATCTGATGGTGGAGGAAATATACGAGGCTATTGAAGCAATCGACAATGACGATCCTGCCGAACTTAAAAAAGAACTGGGAGACCTTCTGCTTCACGTGGTATTTCACACCGAAATAGCCCGTGAGTCCGGACGCTTTGAGATAGGCGATGTCATCTACGGGATCCAGGAGAAACTCATCCGCAGACATCCCCATGTATTTGCAGATACCACCGCCGGCGATTCTGCCACGGTTGTTCGGAACTGGGAGGATCTCAAGATGAAGGAGAAAGAACGAAGTTCGGTGCTTCAGGGAGTGCCGGATACGCTTCCCGCCCTTATAAAATCGCAGCGCATGCAGGAAAAGGCAGCCGCAGTGGGATTTGACTGGAAGACCTGGGAAGAGGCATGGCCAAAACTGACAGAGGAGATCGAGGAATTCAAAAAAGCGGCACAGAAAGGGGATGAAGAGGAAAAGGCCGGGGAATTCGGCGATCTGCTATTTTCAATGGTGAATGTGGGACGACTTGCAGGGCTGAATTCCGAGGACTGCCTGCGTCTGACCAACCGAAAATTCAAGCGACGCTTCCAGTATATCGAAGAGGTGCTGAGCAAGCAGGGAAAAAACCTCAAAGATGCTACGCTGGAAGAAATGGACGCAATCTGGGATGCGGCTAAAAAGCATTTCCAGGGAGAAAGCAGCAGCTGATCCCAACCGGAAATCCGTAATCCTGAGAGAATGTCCAAGGCAATGGATCTTTAAGTGGGCCTGATGCTCATTGACCGGATGCAAACCGATTAAGCTGCTGCTGCTGCTTGTCGCGCAACGTCTGCATTTCCTGCTTTTGAGCTGCAGGGAAAAGGATATTGTTGAGGATCAACCGGTATCCGGGACTGTTGGGGAAGAGTTCCAGCTCGGTCGGTGGATCGCCAACTCGATGGGTGTAATCCTCCGGGTCGTGTCCGCCATAAAACGTGAAAAACCCATCGCCTAGGTTGCCATGGATGTATTTGGCCTCATTACGCCCCGGTGTCTGTGCCAGGATCACCACATTGCTCTTGATGGTTTCCTTGCGGAAAGCAGTGGTCTGGCCGTAAAAACCCTTGATGCTGCTGACATGGTTCTGTGTGAGCATGGTCGGCACCGGATCCCACTTTGCGGAAAAATTGAAGAGCGTAAAAAAGTCCATCTCTTCGTCAACCTCCGCCATGCGCTTCTGTACATCCAGTATGTCTATGTTGCCGTGACGGTATTCGGCCGGATCCAGGGTAACTTCAAAGTCTGTAAATGCAAGAGTGTTTCGGAAATCCAGCTTTTCATTGGCGTCCGGATCAGCCGGATCCCCGTCGAACTGCATAGGGACGATATCGACCTCCATGGCGGCCAGCGCAATATCGAACGTGTCCGTGCCCGAGCACATGGCGAACAGGAATCCGCCCTCTTCAATGAATTCACGGATGGTCCACACCACGGCCTTTTTCATCTCGGAAACCTTTTCGAATCCCATTTCCGCGGCCATGTCCTCCAGGTCACGCACCTGCCGGATATACCACGGCTGATTGCGGTAGGCGAACCAGAATTTTCCATGCTGCCCGGTGAAGTCTTCATGATGCAGGTGCAGCCAGTCGAAATCCTCAAGGGCTCCCTGAAGCACTTCCTTGTTGTAAATGGTCTCATAGGGGACTTCGGCGTAGGTCAGGGCAAGGGTCACGGCGTCATCCCACGGCAGTGCATGATCCGGGGTATAAACCGCTATTCTTGGCGCTTTTTCAAGTTCCACCACCGACATGTTTACATTCGGACGTTCTACTTCTTCTATGATCTGCCTGGCCCGAACGGTGGGAATTTGTTCAATGGTGACGCCCCGAATCCGGCTCTGCCGCACCATGGCTTCGGTCTGCGGCGCGAGGAAACTGCCCCCGCGGTAATTCAGAAGCCATTTTCCCGTATGGCCATCCAGCAGATGCTGAAACATTACTCCGTAAGCTTTCAGGTGGTTGCGCTGGCTGTCATCCATCGGGATCAGCACGTAGGCAGACTGTGTTTGTGCCGCTGGCGCGAACGCCAGCAGCATGACCGCAAGCAGCGCTGCCACAGAAAACCGATTGGACAAGCAGGAGACGGAAGAAGTTCTGGATACCATATAATTCTCAGCGTTTTTGTTGGATTCGTATTCCGATTGTCACTAAAGTGGTGGTCTTGTTGCAGAAAAAAATCACAGCTCCCGCGCCTGCCGCTCCAGGTCGCGGATCCGGTTCCTGGCGATTTCGGAGTAGTATCCTTCAGGATAGTTTAACAGGAGCTTTTCATAATAACCGGTGACCCCGTCGGCGCTAAGCAGTATCGGACCCGTACTTTCATCACTTCCATAAAACCGATCCTCCGCAGAAAAAGGATAGGCCAAAAGTCCGGCCGGAACCAGACCTTCAGCAGACCGGTTGTTTCCCGTATCGCGCTGCTGCATGAGGTAGACCACTTCCGCAAGCCGGGCTCGCTCCCACAGCAGGCGTTCGCCTGCGGCCTGGTGCACGGATGGTCGACGGGTGTGCCGGTCGACGACCCGAAAAGCAATTTCCGGATGGATCCTGCGTAGCGTCTGCGTAAGCAGCAGCATTGATTCGCCATGAAGCGGGTTGGCAGCCGGCTCCTCAAGCACCGGCGCAAGAAGGTCGGCCGCCTCGGCATAGCGTCCGGTGTCATAGAGATAGCGGGCCCGGGCAATACGATGCAGCTCAATGTTTTCACCGCCTTCCTCGTGCCCCTCCTGGATTATAAACCGTAATTGCAGGGCATTGTTGGCGTACCACGAGTAACTCTGCCGCTCCAGGGACCGGAGCTGCATCCGCGCATAGGTAAAATCACCGTTGTAAAAATCACCCAGTCCCAGGTAATAACGGCTCTTGTCGGCGATTTCCCCTCCATCGGCAATCCGGTTGCTGCGGGTGAACGACACCCTTGCCATGGAAAAGTTTCCGTCAAACAGCAGAAGCCGTCCCTCGACATAGTGAACCAGTGCCTTTTCGGAGTCATCTCTGGCAATTCGCTCCATTTTCTGATGGTACTCGGCCGCTTTCCCGGGTTCTTTGAGATGATCCAGCGCCAGTTCGGACTGTATCGCCAGCGTCTGCATCATCCGGTCATAGCGTGGAAATTGCCCGGCAAGCTGATCCACGGCGTCAAATGCCTTCCGGTACAGGGAGTCGGCGGCACCGTCAAAATCCAGATTGCGGTCTGTCAGATATCCGGCCCATTCCTGGTAGGTGCGGGAGAGCTCCTCGTGGCTTCGGGCCTGGAGCGGATGCGTGTCAAGCTCCAGATAGTACTGGAAAGCCTGCTCGGAAAGCTCAAATTGCCCCCGGCTTCGCAAATCCCGTCCCATGCGGAACATGGCGTGACGCTCATTGTTGCTGTGACGTTCCAGGGTGCGCGCTGCCGCCAGTGCCCGGCGATAGAGTCCGCGCTCCATTGTGAGCCAGACGAGAAAATCCCGGTAAGCAAGGTCAGCTTCGCTGCCGGGCGAAAACTGGCCAATGCGCTCCTCGGTGAGCAGGATGGCGGTATCGTAAAGCCTTCGTTCATCGTAGTTCAAAAGCTGACGCTGAATCAGGCTCATGCGCCGGTTGTCGCGGCCGATGATATCAAGATATTCATTGATGGCCGATTCAAAATCGGTGATGGCGAGATAATTGTTGGCAATTTCGAAAGCGAAGAGATTGGCATCGCCAAATTGCTCCCTTGCCGTTTCATAAACCCGGATAGCTTCACGGAAAAGCCTCCGCTGGTTCATGGTTTCAGCCACACGCCGGTAAACCTGGGCATTTTGTGTATGCTGACGAAGCACGTGGTCCCATGCCTCCATGGCATCGTCGCGCCTGCCCGAAATATCATAGATCTCCCCCAGTTTGATGCGCGTATTGCTGTCGTCACCCACACGATCCAGCCGTTCTTTGGTGATCTGAATGGCATCATCATACCGCTTAAGCTGGACCAGTGCGGTCGCGGCACGGTCATAGACGGCATAGGAACGCGGGTTTTCCCGGAGCATCCGTTCAAAAATCTCGTATGCCTCCTCAAACTTGCCTTGCCGGAGCAACTCGTTGCCGAGTGAAAACTCCCCGGCGCCGGTCTGAGCCTGCAGTCCCGGGCCCGGCAAAATGACAAGGGCTATTGCCAGCATCAGAAAAACAAAAAAACTGCGGACGTGGTGCATATCAGGTATTCGATTCTGGTAAATGATGCTTTTTCCGGATGATCAGCGCCCCTTTGCGGCACATGACGCTCCAGGATGGCAGTAAAGGAACAGGGCCCATGAGTGCCACCCCCCGGATTGCGCAACTGGCATCAGCGGGGATGAAACGCTTGCGGTAATCATGAAGCACCCGTTGCCGTTACAAAAGGTGTAACGACGCCGGGCAGCAGCTTATTGACTTCGCGATAAAAACGGAAAAGCGGAAAACCGACCACATTGTAGTAGTCGCCGTCAATACGCGCAACAAACAGCGCCCCGAGATCATCCTGTATCCCGTACGATCCGGCCTTGTCCATGGGGCTGCCACTCTCCACATACGCCCGGATCTCCTCATCGGCCAGCGAGCCGAAGGTGACATCGGTCCGTTCATGAAAAACGTGGTGTTGAAATCCGTTTCGGTTGGATACGGTTTGGGGCTCATCACCGGCAGAGCCGGCAACATCGTTTCCATAAACCAGGGCCACACCTGTGTAGACCTGGTGTGTGCGTCCGCTCAGTGACTGAAGCATGGCAACAGCGTCATCCGGGTCAGCGGGTTTGCCGAGTATTTCCCCGTCACGCACAACAATGGTATCGGCGCCAATTACCAGCCTGCCGGCATAAGATCCGGGTTCGGTTTCTTTGCGACCGTCCAGCCGTTCGGCTACCAGGAGTGCTTTCTGCAGGGATAGTGCTCCTACCGTATCCGCCGGATCGGAACCCGGGGTGACCTCTTCTCCAATATCAGCGGGGACCACATCAAAGGACAGCCCGATCTGGCGGAGCAACAGCCGGCGGCGCGGGCTGGATGAGGCAAGGATGATCCTGGGTTTGTTCATCTGAAAAGGTGTTGTATTTACAAATAAAGGCACTAACATACGAAAAAAACAGACAATTCCT
>SL_8KL_010_SEDDRAFT_10000614_pt1 | contig 31360 bp, 29 predicted proteins | sample SodLakKL_010_SED_4_FD_11160 | JGI IMG/M metagenome (IMG submission 11160)
ATTGGATCTACTTTTAGAATGTGCCGCAAGGTTACCCGGCAAGCTAAGCACCCATATTATTTGCGGTTTAGGTGAAAGCGAATTTGAAGCATTATCGATTATCGATAAACTGGTTAAAGCCGGGGTAACTACAGCGCTATTTGCTTTTGTGCCTTTGAAGGGAACCCCTATGGAAGATAGGGATCCGCCACCGGTGGATTCTTACCGCCGGATCCAGGCCGGGCATTACTTGATGAGCTGCGGCCGGGCTGATTTTTCTTCTTTCCGTTTTATTGATGGACGCCTGGTGTCTTTTGGGCTGAGCAACCGGGATATTGAAACTTATTTTTCTGATGGGCGTGCTTTCCAAACCAGCGGCTGTCCCCACTGCAACCGGCCATTTTACAATGAGCGCCCGGGTGGTATAATTTATAACTACCACCGCAATTTAAGTGAAAGTGAAAGGAAAAAAGCTTTAAACGAACTGAACCAGTCCTTGCAGGAAAAGTTATGATTGTTCAGCTTATCTTAGTTAAAACCGGCAAGCTTGAAACAAAAAAGCAAGAGAGCAGGATTTTTATTGCAGGCAAGTCAACCAATAGCCTGGTAATGGCAGCAGATTTAATTAGTGTTATTCGAGTACAAACAGATTAACAGGAGGAAGCCAAATGCAATGCGTTACCAGTGGCGTTTAATTCTCGATCCCCCCATGAGCGGCAAAGAAAATATGGAAAAGGACAGGGAGTTGATGGAAGAGGTGGCTTCGGGAGAATGTCCGCCGATTCTCAGGATTTACCAGTGGTCTCCTCCTGCGGTATCCCTGGGCTATTTCCAGGATGAAAACGAAGTAGTTGACCTTGTTGCCTGCCGCGATAGCGGGGTTGATGTGGTCCGCCGGCCTACCGGGGGAAGGGCAGTTCTTCATAATGAGGAGTTGACTTACAGCATCATAGTTCCTGAAGCGCATCCCTTTATCAACAAGGGTGGTGTTCTGGATGCATACCGATCTATCAGCAGGGGGCTGGTTACCGCTTTTAATCTGCTGGGGATCGTAGCCGCTTTAGTGCCAGAAAAGGAAAGTGGGGCCGGTCTTGCTCCCGGATCTTGTTTTGACACTTCTACCGCTTATGAAATTCAGGTTGACGGCAAAAAAGTAGTGGGCAGTGCCCAGCTTCGCCGTGAAGGCGTTGTTCTTCAGCATGGCGCCATAATATTTTCTCTGCCTGCTGAGCTTTACAATAAGGTATTGCAAAAAGAGCCAGCCGGTAGTAAAGCTGACCAGCAAATAGCGCAGAAAGATTTGGGGGATAAAGCAGCCGGGCTTAATGATTTGGGCTACAATATTAGTTACAAGCTTATGACGCGGGCCCTGGTAAAAGGATTTTCCATGGTTATACCGGCAGTGTTTACCAGCCATAATGGAGTAATCAAAAAATAGGAGGGTGGATAAATGAGTGAAAAATACCAGATAACTATAGTGGGCGGGGGCCCCGGGGGTTACCTTGCTGCACTGAGAGCTGCATCGCTGGGGCTTAAGACAGCGATAATTGAAAAGGAAGCCCTTGGCGGGGTTTGTCTGAACCATGGATGCATTCCCACCAAAGTCTTAACCCACGGGACCAGTCTTTACCGCCGCATTTATTCTGCGGAAGAGTTTGGATTTGATTTGAAAGAGATAAATTTTTCTTTTGCCGGTCTTCAGAATAAGAAAAAAGAAGTAGTGAAAGAACTGACCGATCATGTAGAAGAGTTGTTGAAAAAAGGTAATGTTGATATTTATTCAGGAGAGGCCAATCTACTTTCCCCTGATCGGGTAAAGGTAGATTTGACGGACGGAGAAGCAGTTGAGCTTTCCACAGAAAATGTTATTTTAGCCACCGGAAGCGAAGAATTTTACCCCCCTATACCGGGGCTCGATTTGCCCGGGGTAATTACCTCCTGGGAAGCGTTGGCCTTAGAAGAACTGCCGAAATCGCTGGCGGTTATTGGTGGAGGAGTAATTGCCCTGGAAATGGCCTCAATCTTTTCCGGCCTTGGAACAGAGGTGACTATTGTCCACCGCAGTGAGCGCCTCTTGAGGCGAATGGACTTAGAAATGGTGCGCAGGCTTTCTACCTACCTGAGAAAGAGCGGTTTGCAGGTAAAAATGAACACCCCGGTGGAAAGAATTGAACAGACAGAAAAGGGACTTAAAATTACTGCTACCGGTAAAAAAGGCGAAGAAGTAATCGAGGCCGATAAAGTACTCCTATCAGTTGGACGTAAAGCCGCTTTTGGCGGGCAGGATCTGGAGTCGCTAGGCGTTGATTACAGCGATGCAGGGATCAAGGTTAACAGCAAAATGGAAACTACTGTCCCAGGTATTTATGCCGTCGGAGATTGTACCGCCCCGGGGTATTTTCTAGCCCATGTTGCCTATCATCAAGGCCTGGTTGCCGTGGAAAATATAGCCGGGCTAGAGGCTAATTTTGATGGGTCGGTTGTTCCGGGATGTTTGTTCACCGATCCGGAATTGGCCTGTGTAGGAATGAGTGAAGAAGAGGCCAAAGAAAAAGGCCTGGAGAAACTTGAAGTGGGCAAATTCCCGTTTTCTGCTTGCGGTAAGGCATCATGCCAGGGAGAAACCGAAGGAGTGGTCAAGATTATTTCTGCAGGCGAGGATCAAAAGGTGATTGGGGTGCATATTCTCGGACCCCATGCATCAGACCTGCTCCAGGAAGGAACCCTGGCTGTCGACCAGGGAGTAAAGGCTGCGGACTTAGCGAACCTGATTCACCCCCATCCGACCCTTTCGGAATCAGTTTGGGAAGCGGCCATGGCGATCAATAAAGCGCCTCTCCATTTCGGACGCCGATGAAAAAAGTAGGTTTGATTGTCAATCCGGTAGCGGGTATGGGGGGCAAAGTCGGTTTAAAGGGGACCGATGGTCCGGAAATTGTTGAAAAAGCCAGGGCAATGGGGGCACGCCCGGAATCCGCAGACAAAGCTGCGCTTGCTCTTCAAACTTTGGCCGGGGGCATCGCTAATCTTGAACTGATTACCTGTCCTGGGACGATGGGTGAAGATACGGCTTGCCGCTGCGGCCTGGAGCCGCAGATCATCGGTAGTATCAGCGAACCAACTTCCGCAGATGATACTGAAAAAGCAGCGCGGGAATTAGTTGATCAGGGAATAAGCCTGCTGATATTTTCCGGTGGCGACGGTACCGCCAGGAATATTTTTAACGCCCTGGGTGATGAGGCATCGGTGCCGGTAATTGGCATTCCTGCCGGGGTGAAAATTCATTCTGCCGTTTATGCTACAACCCCGAAAAATGCCGGGGAACTGGCGGTACAGTTCCTTAAGGATACCGGGTTGCCTGTGCGCCGGGCAGAGGTTATGGATATAGACGAAGATGCTTTCAGGCAGGGCCGTTTATCTGCAAGGCTTTATGGCTATCTACCGGTTCCTTGCGCCGGCGAGCTGATGCAGCATTTAAAAGTAGGAGGAGCAGAAACTGAAGAATCTGCGTTGGAAGCGATCGCAGAGGGCGTAGTTGAAAAAATGGAACCGGACGTAGTTTATATTATTGGTCCGGGTTCTACTATTGATCCGATCATGAAAAAATTAGGGTTGAGCAATACCCTGCTTGGGGTGGATGTGGTTTTAAACGGGGAACTTTTGGCCTCCGATGTTAATGAAAAACAGTTGCTCGAGCTTATCGAAGGACGAAGAGCGAAGATCGTAGTTACAGTTATCGGTGGTCAGGGCTACATTTTTGGTCGCGGCAACCAGCAGATCAGTGCCGCAGTAATCAGGAGAGTAGGCAAAGAAAATATCATCGTTGCAGCAACCAGGGAAAAGGTGCTATCTCTTGAATTTGGACGCCTTCTTGTGGACACAGGCGATGAAGATATTAACAAAATGTTGTGTGGGTACATGAAAATAATAACCGGCTATCATGAAGAGATGGTCTGCAAAGTTTCCTGTTGATTCCTGCATGGCAAGGCAAAAAGTGTTATAATGGATAGCGAGGTTCGGAAGCCGGAATTTATTTTTAAAGATCAAAGCAGTTCCAATGCGGCTGCTGAAATAAAAAGCTTTTTACTATAAAACTAAAAAAAGCAGATCAGGTTACCCGGCAGCGATCTGTTGTCAATGGGCGTCAAAGCAAAGCTAAGGATCTGTAAACTCCTGGCTTCTGATTCCTTAAATTAATAATCATTAGACGGGAGATGTAAAGTTTGCAGTTATTGGAAGGCGAGAAAGAGGAAATACTTGCCTGCGTTAAAGAAGTCCTTGAGAATAACTCCAAGGAAAGAGAAAATTTAATCCCCATTTTGCAAAAGGTCCAGGAAAGGTTGGGTTATCTGCCGGCCCTGGCCATGGAAAAGATTGCTGATGGTGTAGGTGTCCCTGCAGTAGATGTTTATGGGTTGACCACTTTCTATAATCAGTTCCGCCTCAATCCTCCCGGTAAACACCAGGTCAAGGTATGCCTTGGGACTGCCTGCTACATGACCGGTGGCGACATTACCCTTGAATCATTCGAACGTCGAATGGAAATAAATGAAGGTGAAACAACTGCAGATAGGCGTTACAGCCTTGAACGGGTGGCCTGTGTTGGTTGCTGCAGCCTGGCCCCGGTAGTGGTAGTTGACAATCAGGTTGAAGGCAAGGTAACTCCCACCAGGGTTGATGGAATTATGCTTGCGCTTGAAGAAAACGGTGAAGTTCAACAAGATAAAGGCAAGCCGGAGACAGGGGAGGACAGTAACCATGGGGAAAGCTAATTCGCAAGAACAGTATAATCAATTACAGGAACAAGCCCAGCAGTGGTTGAAGGCCAAAGAAGAAAAACCCAGAGTCCTATTGGGTACGGCTACCTGCGGTCGGGCTGCCGGTGCGCTTCAAGTTAAAGACGCGTTTATCCGGGAACTGGATAAACGAGATATCGATGCCGAAGTTGTCGAGGTAGGTTGTATTGGCCATTGTTATGCCGAACCCCTGGCTATTATTGAAAAGCCCGGATTTCCGGCTGTTTGTTATGGTTATCTCGATGAAGGCCTGGTTAATCGCCTGGTGGAAGATTTCCTGGCCGGGGATGATCCTTCCTATGAGTTTGCCCTGGCTGCCCTGGATCGAAATGATGTATTTCCCACTTTTGAGGATTTTCCGCGTGGGATTTACGAAGAAAAAGTAATCCTGGATAATTGCGGCCTGGTCGATTACCGCAAGATTGAAAACTACATCGGCATAGAAGGGTACAGTGCTCTTGCCGATGCTCTTTCTAAAAATCCGGAAGAGGTGCTTTCCGAAGTCAAGGAAGCTAACTTACGCGGTCGTGGTGGCGCAGGATTCCCGGCAGGCATCAAATGGGAAGCTTGTGCAAACTCCAATGAAGACGAAAAATATGTTATTTGCAACGGTGATGAAGGTGACCCCGGGGCTTTTATGGACCGGAGTATTTTAGAATCCGATCCTCACCGGGTCATCGAAGGAATGTCTTTATGTGCCTATGCTATCGGTGCAAGGAAGGGCTACTTTTATATCAGGGCTGAGTACCCCCTGGCCGTGGAACATGTGCGAGATGCGATCAAACAGGCCCGAGAAAAAGGTTTGCTCGGAACCGGGATTTTAGGTTCTGAGTTTGATTTTGAACTCGAAGTGTTTCAGGGATCGGGAGCGTTTATTTGCGGGGAAGCTACTGCCCTGGTCAATTCAATGGAGGGGAAAATGGGGCTTCCCGAAAGCAGGCCGCCGCGCCTGGTCCAGTCAGGTTTACGGGATAAACCGACTGTTTTGAACAATGTTAAAACATTTGCTTATGTTCCCCGGATTGTCAAGGAGGGGGCGGCATGGTTCAAAGGGACCGGTACGCCTGAGAGTCCCGGCACTGCTGTTTTTTCGCTTGTTGGTAAGGTTAACGGAACCGGCCTGGTCGAGGTCCCTATGGGTACAACCCTGCGGCAGTTAATCGAAGAGGTAGGAGGAGGTTTGCCTGAAGGCAGGGAATTCAAGGCAGTCCAAATTGGTGGACCTTCAGGTGGTTGCCTACCCGAATCGTCCCTGGACGTTCCTATTGATTTTGATTCCCTGCACGACGCCGGAGCGATTATGGGTTCAGGCGGCCTGGTGGTGATGGACCAGGATGACTGCATGGTCGCTGTGGCTAAATATTTCTTAGAGTTCACCCAGCATGAGTCCTGTGGTAAATGCACTTTTTGTCGTCTGGGGACCAGGCACCTGCTAGACATCCTTACTAAAATCACCCGGGGAGAAGGTGACCGGGAAAGTCTGCAGTTACTGGGCGAGTTGAGCGAAGATATCTGTGAAGGTTCATTGTGCAACCTGGGAAAGACTGCTCCGAATCCTGTACTAACCACCCTTCGTTACTTCCGTGATGAATACAAAGCCCACATCGAAGAAGGAAGGTGCCCGGCCCTGGTATGCCGTGATTTGATTCTTTATTATATCGAACCCCGGCATTGCAGCAAACTCTGTAACGTTTGTGTGGGCAGCTGCCCGACTGAAGCGATTTATACCAGGGATGACGGGTTGAAAGCGATTGATCAAGATAAATGTGTTAAGTGCGATAATTGCCGTAAGGCTTGTCCACCCGAATATGATGCCGTGATTAGATTGTCCCCTCCGGTGCTACCCGAAGAAAAGGAGGCTAAATCCTGATGGGTAAAGAGGTAAATATTACCATTGATAATCGTAAAATAAAAGCTAAACAGGGAGAGCGCCTGCTCTGGGTGGCCCTGGAAAATGATATTTATATCCCTCACCTGTGTGCGATCAAAGAAGAAAAAAGGCCCAATGCTTCATGCCGCCTCTGTTTTGTTGAAATTGAAGGAAATGACAATCCGGTTGCTTCCTGCATTACTGAAGTGGAAGAAGGTATGGTGGTGAAAACCCGCAGCGACAGGGTGGATCGCCTGGTAAAAACAGGTTTTGAACTGCTTTTATCCGACCATAACCTGAACTGTCGCCAGTGCCCGGCCAACCGTAGCTGTGCTCTCCAGCGAATTGCTAAAGAGCGCGGCCTGAAATTGCGCCGTCAGCGGTTTGCCCCCATCGAAAGGGAATATGAATTAGATGAGAGTCCTGCTGAATTTGCTTTTGACCGCAGTCGCTGTGTGCTCTGCGGTCAGTGTATTTGGGCGGACCGGGTAGAGGCCGAAGTTGGAGCAATCGGTTTTAAGGGACGTGGTATTAAACGTGTGGTAACTACCTTTAATGATCTGTCGCTAGCTGAATCAACTTGTACCGAATGCAAACTTTGTGTAGATGCCTGCCCGGTGGGAGCCCTTTATTACAAAGATGAGCAAAAAGCCTGAAATTAAGGGTTTTTTTTTACAGAACCCTCAAAATGTGCTATAATAATTGCAAGTCTTCTACAAGGATAGGTAGGAGATAAAAAATTTACAGGAGTTGATTTTCCATGCCCGGATTGGTTGCCGTATACGGCGATAAAGACGATACGGCCAATATGGATCCCCTGGTAGAGAAAGTTAAATTCAGGGGAAAGTGCAAAGAAAAAGATTGTGACGAAGATTGCCATAGTCTGGCTGTTTTAAGCAGCACATCGCTGGAATACGATGAAGAATCTTCTGCGGCTTTAGACGGTTACCTGGTATTTTCAGAACAGGAAGGAGAAGCCCTTCAGGGCAGTGAGGGCGAAAGCAAGTTTATTGAGCTGCTGAAAAAAGAAGGCCTTTCCTGCTTCGAGAATATTGAAGGTGAATTTGCCCTGGCCTATTTTGGAGATGACGGCAGGTGCCTGCTGGCAAGAGATCCGTTTGGCGTAAAACCGCTTTACTATACAATTAAAGACAAAACCCTTTATATTGCCCCGGAAATAAAAGCACTGATTGACGTTGGTAGCCCGATCAAGGAAGCTCCCCCGGGAAGCTATTATGAACGGGGTAAGGGTTGGATCAGGTACTACAGCCTTCCCAAGGTTTCTAAGAAGAACGACCTTTCGTTGCAGCAAGCTGAAGAAAAAATGCGCCACCTGCTGTGGTTAGCGGTGGAAGAGCGGATGACAGATGTTGAAAATCTCGGGGTATATTTAAGCGGTGGTCTGGACAGCAGCGTAGTTGCCACCCTGGCTTCCGAAATTTCACCGGAACCGATTAATACCTATACTGTTGGTGTTAAGGGCAGTAAGGATATTGAATACGCCAAGATTGTAGCTGAACGTATCGGTTCGAAACCGCATGTTTACACTTATGAGGTTGACGAGATGCTTGAAGTTTTACCGTCTGTTATTTATCACCTGGAGTCTTTTGACTGTGCATATGTCCGTTCGTCGATTCCTAATTATATAGCAGCTCGGGAGGCTGCCGCCGACGGACGCAGGGTAATGTTGACCGGAGAAGGATCTGATGAAATTTTTGCCGGGTATAGCTACCTTAAAACTCTTGATTCCGAAGAAGAGATTACTGCAGAAATGGAAAACTTTATAAAGAATTTGAGCCGCACCGGCCTGCAGAGAGTAGACCGGATGAATTCGGCTCATGGCATGGAATGCCGGGTGCCGTTTTTAAAACCAGCCTTACTTGAGCTTGTCCAAAAGTTTCCCCTTGATTGGAAGCTACATGAACGTGAAGAAGAACCGGTAGATAAATGGATTTTAAGACGTGCTTTTGAAGAAGAATTAGGCTCCAAGGCTGCCTGGCGCGAAAAAGAACAGTTTGACCAGGGATCGGGTTCTTCTGACATGCTTACCGAAATAGCAGAAGATGCAATCAGCGATGAAGAGTTTGCCAGGGAATCGGAAGAAGCACCTGTTCCGGTAAGGAACAAAGAAGAGCTTTACTATTATCGTATTTTCCGTAGATATTATCCGGAATCAGTTCTGCCGTTGGTAGGGCGTTGGACTAAAACCAGCTAACCGTTTAAAGGTAAAAGGTTATGGCAGAGATCAAAATGCGGGGACACAACCGAAATTCCTATTTAAATGGGTGAGGGGGATGTTCCCGCATTTTTTAGGTTTTAATAATAAGGGAGAAGGAATAATGAAATACACAGCGATCATTTTCGATCTTGACGGAACCTTGCTTGATACTCTCAAAGATCTGGCTTTATCGGTTAACACGGTATTAAGACAGCAGGGATTTGATGAACATCCGGTGGGAGATTACCGTTATTTTGTCGGTGAAGGGATTGAGATGTTGGTTAAGAAGGCTTTTCCCGGAGAGGGCATTTCAGAAGAAAAATTTAACAATCTGGTTCAAGCTGTTAAAGAAGAGTACAGCAGGCGTTGGGCTGATCACACCCGACCTTATCCCGGGGTGCCTGAATTGCTGGATTTTCTTGAAACAAGAAATATCCCCAAGGCGATATTTTCTAACAAACCTCACGAATTTACAACCATTACTGTAGATACCTTGCTGCCTGGATGGAATTTTACTGCTGTTTGTGGCATTCAACAGGGTACACCCCGAAAGCCAGATCCCTCGGGCGCTTTGCAAATAGCCCGGGAAATGCAGTTGAAACCGGAAGAAATTGTTTATCTTGGAGATACCATTACAGATATGCATACTGCGGTGGCAGGTGGTTTTTACCCGGCAGGAGCCCTGTGGGGGTTTCGCTCCAAAGAAGAGCTTCTCGAGGGAGGCGCTTTAAAGTTGGCGGAAAATCCTCTTGATTTGACCGATTTATTTGAATGATTATAGTATTATAATGCATTGGTTCAGGTTTGCCAGGTTTAACCTGAACCAAACCCGGGCAGTTATCTTATTAACTTTAAAAATGCTCTTAGCAGCACAGAAATCATCCATTGGAGGTGTCCATGGCTTTAAACCCGGTTTATTTCGTAGATTTTGATGGGACGATTACAGAAGGAGATTTATCTTCTGAACTTGCCGCTCATTATGGCGGCAGTGTTTACATGAAGATTGAAAAAGAATACAGACGTGGAGAAATACCGATTCGTACCTGGCTGCAATCAATTGCTGGAGTATTACCTGCAGACATAGAGCTTCTTATGGAAAAGTCATTGAGATGGGCGAAAATAAGGCCCGGTTTCGATCGTTTTCTGCAGCATGCGAAAGCCCAAAAGAGCCAGGTAGTTATTGCCAGCGATGGTTTTGGTTTTTATATCGAGCCTATTTTAGAAAAATATGGGTTACTGGATCAAATCGATTATATTTATCGCAATAAAACGGTTACTGGGCAACATAATAAGCTTGTCGTCCATACCCCACACAGCCACCCCACCTGTAGTGTATGTGGGAACTGTAAAGCTGCCCATGTGGTCAGAATTAAAAATAGGGGTTACCCGGTGATTTATATTGGTGATGGTTCTAACGATCGATTCGGCGCTTCCTGGAGTGACAAAATTTGTGCCCGTGAAAGGCTTGCTGGAGTTTGTCGAGAAAACGGTTTTGACTACTCGCAATGGTTTGACTTTTACGATATTATAAAAGTGAAAAGGCCCGGTTTGAAAAACCGCGAAAAGCACGCTTTATGCCAACCTCAAGGCGATGGTGTAAATAAAATGGCGGAGAGTTGAAGATCTAATAAATGAAACAGGAGGTTAGCGGATGTGAGTAATAATGAAAAAATCAAAAAACTTGCCAACTTAATCAGGGAAAGCAAAAATTTCTATGTACTCACCGGGGCCGGGATTAGTACTGATAGCGGAGTTCCTGATTTCCGTTCACCGGGAACGGGCATGTGGGAAAAAGTTGACCCGATAGCCACTTCCTCAGTGGACGCTTTATATAACAATCCTCGCTTGTTTTATGAAGAAGGGTTTAGCCGGTTTATCAAGATTTCTTCTGCTAAGCCTAACCAGGGTCACTACATGTTGTCCAGGCTGGAAGAGCTAAGGTTTTTAAAGGGTTTGGTAACTCAAAATGTTGACGGGCTCCATGTTAAAGCCGGATCAAAAAATGTTTGGGAAGTCCATGGTCATCTGCGTTCCGGCTATTGTCTTGGTTGCAAGAAGAAATACCCATTCGAAGAGCTGGTTCAGCAGATAGAGTTAAAGAGGATTCCACCTCTTTGCCATAACTGCTACAGCATGCTTAGGCCTGAAGTTGTGCTTTTTGGTGATCCAATGCCGCAGTTTTTCCTTGAATTGCACCAAAAAATTCAACGCGAATGTGACTTCATGCTCGTTGTAGGAAGCAGCCTCGTGGTTTATCCCATTGCTGATTTGCCACGTCTTGCCGGTAAGGTGGCTATAATCAACAAACAGCCAACCGACCATGATCAGGAAGCAGAGGTTGTAATCCGGGAAAATATTAGTGAAGTCTTAACCGGCCTGGTTGAGGAGCTCGAAAAAGATTAAAAGGCATGAGAACTAAAGTTTTTAAGAAAATTCAAGGAGGTTGGTTTAGTGCAAAGGAAAAAGCCGCCGGAAGTATTGTTACTGGGTCCGGGACCAAGCCCGGTTCACCCAAGGATCTTGGAGGCTTTGAGTAGGCACACGTTGGGCCATCTTGACCCCGATTTTTTAGAAATTATGAACAAGACCAGCGATCTTTTACGCTATGTATTTGAAACGGAAAACCAGATTACCTTTCCGGTTTCCGGCACGGGCAGTGCCGGGATGGAAACTGCCCTGGTCAATATGCTTGAACCGGGAGACAAAGCGGTTATCGGGGTTAACGGTGTTTTTGGTCAGCGTATGACCGATGTAGCTTCGCGTTGTGGAGCGGAGGTTATTCAGGTTGAAAGCGAGTGGGGTGGTCCCGTAGATCTCGAAGCAATGGAAAAGGCCTTGTCCGAACACCCAGAGGTTAAACTAATCGGTGTGGTACATGCTGAAACTTCTACCGGGGCACGCCAGCCCCTGGAACCGGTTGTGGAGTTGGCCCGCAAATACGATGCCCTGATCCTGGTCGATGCAGTCACTTCACTTGGTGGATTACCCGTCGAGGTTGATCGGAGGGGCCTGGATATTGTTTACAGTGGGAACCAAAAGTGTCTTGGAGCACCTCCAGGGTTAGCCCCGATAACTTTTGGCGAAAAAGCCCTGCAGTGTTTTAGAAATAGAAAAAATAAGGTGCAAAGCTGGTACCTCGATCTTTCCTTCTTGACCCGCTACTGGGGAGAGGAACGATTTTACCATCATACCGCCCCGGTTAACATGATCTATTCACTTTTTGAAGCGCTTTCAATAATCAAGGAGGAAGGCTTAGAAGAAAGATATAATCGTCATCTTTTGCACAGCAGTGCCCTGGTAGCCGGACTGCGTGCTCTTGGGGTTGAGCCGGTTGTGTCAGACAAGTACCGCTTGCCCAGTTTGATTGCCGTATGGATCCCGGAAAATATTGAAGATGGCGAGGTCCGTGCCCGCTTGCGTAAAGATCACTTGATCGAAGTAGGAGGAGGGCTTGGTCCGTTCAAAGGGAAAGTTTGGCGTATAGGTTTAATGGGCCATGGCTCCAGGCGAGACAATGTGGAGCGCTTGCTTAAAGCACTTGGCGATACTCTAAATATCCTCGATCACAAATGTTCCCGGGAGGAAGCGCTGCTAGAAGCCGATAAAGTTTACCAACAGCAAATCTAAAAACTTAAAAGCTGCGGTGGTATTACCGGCGGGGGGGGGAGATCTAAAAAGTGAACAACTTAAGAGATGTGATGGAACAGGCGCGCTACTCTTTAAAAGACATCTGCCGGGTATGTCCTGTCTGTGATGGCCGATCATGTCCCAGCGGAGTCCCCGGTATGGGTGGCAGGGGCAGCAGCTCAGGCTTTCGCCGCAACCGGGCTGCATTTGAAAGAATTTTGCTTAACCTGAGAACAATTCACAGTATATCCAACCCCGATACCGGATACGACTTTTTTGGAGTAAAACTTTCTTTTCCGGTTATGGGAGCGCCCATGTGCGAGACAACCTACAATTTCTTAGGTAATGTGGAAGATGACAAGTTTATCCAGGCCCAGGTAGCCGGTGCGGAAGCTGCCGGAACTCTTGCTTTTACAGGCGATTCACCGGATCCTCCTCTTTATGGAATGGGTCTAGAATCAATTCGGGAAGAGGCGAACGGCAAAGGAGTGCCGATTATTAAACCCCGTGAGACCGGTGAAATCATCAGACGCATCAAGATGGCTGAAGATATAGGGGTTCTTGCTGTGGGGATAGATCTAGATGCAGCAGGATTTGAAAATTTTAACCGGGCTGGCCAACCGGTAGCGCCCATTCCCACTAAAGAGCTTCGTCAAATTATAGCCGGTACCTCTCTACCTGTAATTCTTAAGGGGATTATGACACCTGATGAAGCGCTCTTAGCAGCCGAGTGTGGAGCTGCCGGAATCGTAGTTTCGAACCATGGGGGCAGAGCTCTGGATTTTACTCCCGGGACGGCTGAAGTGCTCCCGGAGATAGTTTCAACGGTGCAGGGAAAAGTTAGGGTTCTATTGGACGGTGGGATTAGGTCAGGCGAGGATGCACTGAAAGCAATAGCTCTAGGAGCAGAGGCGGTACTGGTTGGTCGTCCCGTGGCAATTGCTGCTATAGGTGGGGAGAGCCGGGGGGTTGAGCTCCTGTTCCAGCAGTATCATCGTGAATTAATCAGGGGAATGCTTTTAACCGGTTGCGCCGGACTTTCCGGGATTAGTCCCGGGACGATAAGACGAGCAGACTGCTTATAGAATTGGTATATGCTACTGAGGTTGGACTATTGCAATTGATGAAAGAGGTGGACCAGTGCAGCTTGTATACCTGGAAAACCCGGCTATAAAGCCGGAAACAGTAGCTTGTCTAAGGAAGGCTGTAGGCTGGGATAGCCGGCTTGAACAATTAAAAAAAACTATTGATTCTACTTATTTAATTATGACTTGCTTTCATGGCAAGAATCTGGTAGGGTTTGTAGATGTGATTAGTGATGGGGTGGATGACGCATTAATCCGCAATTTAATGGTCCACCCACACTACCGTGGAAAAGGGATAGCTTTAAATCTCTTGAAGTCCACGGCTGATAGATTAAGCAAAGATCGCATCAAAACTGTAAATGTGCTTTTTGAGCCGGAATTAGCAGATCTTTACCACAAAGCCGGGTTTAAGATTATTTACGGAGGAGTTATTGATAATGAAAAAGGGGAGTCATAATTAGATGAAAGTTGCTTTTTTCTTGATTCCAAAAAGTGAAGTGGTATGTTTAACCCCTGAAACCTCGATGCGGCAAGCTATGGAAAGAATGGAACGACATAGTTATACCGCGGTCCCACTGGTGGACGAGCAGGGTTATTATGCCGGAACAATTACAGAAGGGGATTTACTTTGGAAGTTGAAAAATACAAATGGCCTGGATCTTAATGAAATGGAAAATGTCACGCTTAAAGATATTGCTTTTCAGGCCAAAAATAAACCGGTGCGGATTGATTCCCGTATTGTAGATCTTCTGACAGTGGCCAGTGAACAAAATTTTGTTCCCGTGGTGGATGATCATGGTATCTTTATCGGCATAGTGCGGCGCAGGGAAATAATTGAATACTGTGCGGAATTGATCCGGGAAAAAGAAGGCTACAGAATTGAAAATTGAGGGGGGCTAACCGGTGACCAGGCAAAACAAAAACACAGAATTAACCGGGAGTAATAACTTGCCGGAACGGGTGCGCAGTGTTAAGCCTTTTTTGGCCATGGAAATATTGGAAAAAGCTCAGCAATTGGAATCACAGGGGGCATCTGTGGTCCACCTTGAGCTGGGCGAACCCGGCGGCGATACTCCGGATAACATAAAGAAAGCCGCTGTTGAAGCAATTTATAACAACGACACCAATTATACCCACAGCCTGGGCAAGCCCGAATTAAGAGAAGAAATAGCTAAATACCATAAAAAGATGTATGGTATTGATATTTCACCTGAACAAATTATTGTTACTTCCGGTTCTTCTGCCGCAATGCTCCTCGCATTTTCCGCTTTACTGGATTCCGGTGATCAACTGGTTATGTCGGATCCTTATTATGCCTGTTACCCAAATTTTGTTCGATATATTGGGGCGGAACCTCTCCCTGTCCAGGTCTGTGAAGAAAACGCTTTTAAACTTCAAGCAGCCGATGTCAAGGAACACCTCAACCCTAAAACCAAAGGAATCTTAATAAATTCACCGGCTAACCCCACCGGTGCGGTTCTCGGTGAAAAAGAGCTCAAAGAACTGGCGGAGTTAGGACTGTATATTGTTTCTGATGAAGTATATCACGGTATTAATTATACCGGTCGAGATCATTCTATTTTGGAGTACACCGACCGGGCCATAGTAATTAATGGTTTTTCCAAGCGTAATATTATGACCGGGTGGCGCCTTGGTTACTTGATTGCCCCTCTCGAACTTGCCAGGAATATGCAGAAGCTGCAGCAAAACCTGTTTATTTGTGCCTGTGCGTTCAACCAGGCCGCTGCAGTTGCCGCTCTCCAGGAAAGCCCTGAGGTTTTGGAAAAGCGTTTTAGCGAATACAATGATCGCCGTCTTTATTTGTACAGAGCACTGGAAGACATGGGTATTGCCCCTGCAGAGCCACCGGATGGTGCTTTTTATATGCTGGCCAATGTGAAAAAATATACCGGTGATTCTTATTCGTTTGCTCTGCGCATTCTTGAAGAATCAGGTGTAGCTGTTACCCCCGGAATTGATTTTGGACCGGGTGCGGAAGGCTACATCAGGATATCCTATGCCTGCTCCATGGATAACTTAAAAGAAGGACTTGCTCGCCTGGCAAGATATTTTGAGAAACTGTCTTAATGAGATAAATGTAATTATAGAAAGTCACCATCTAAGCGTTAATAAAGAAAGAAGGGGCGCTGATGCCTTACTTGAAGAGAGCGGTAATCATCGCAAATGGTGTTCTGGAAAATTTTGATTATTACCGGCGCCTGGTCTCTACAGAAGATCTGATTATTTGCGTTAACGGTGGTTCTACTCACGCAGTGCATCTGGGATTGCAGCCTGATCTAGTTATCGGCGACCTGGATTCATTAAGCAATGACGGGCGAGAGAAAGTAGAAGCGTTAGCCTCCCGGTTGATCGAATATCCTTCTGAAAAAGATAAATCTGACCTGGAGTTAGCCCTGGATCATACAGTGGCAATGAGGCCTGCAGAGATAGTAATTTTGGGCGCTCTTGGCGGGAAAAGAACAGACCATGCTTTTATTAACCTGCTCTTGTTGAACATCCCTTTGAAAGAAGGAATTGAGGCCAGGATAATTGATCACTCTCAGGAAATTCGCCTCATAGACAAAGAAGCGCTTATTGAAGGCAATCCGGGTGATTACCTTTCACTATTTTCCCTGGTGCCTGAAAGCAGGGGGATTTTTACTGATGGGCTGAAATATCATTTGCAGGGGGAAAGCTTATTATTTGCTTCTACCCTCGGCTTGAGCAATGAGTTTGCCGCTTCGGAAGCAAGGATTAAGGTTCATTCCGGACTTTTGATGATGGTTAAAACCCGTAAAGAAAGCTTATAGTTATTCTTATATTTTGTCTGCTAAAGCCCGTGCTGCATTTTAGACTGGTGCCGGCTCATCAAAGTAATTTGTTTACGATAGAGCAACTTCAATCTTCCAAATAATCCGGGGGAGTAAACTTAGTTTCCTTCCATGCCTCCGGCCAGATGATTTTCTCTTCGCCTTCATAATATTGAACTACCGGAAAAGTGAAATAGTCTTCACCCACTTTAGGGTCGGGAACGGTTTCCGGGGTGTACTTGTATTCTTCCATTATAATTCCCTCTGTATAAGTTATCTTTCCGGTCCAGAGCTTATCCTGGCCGTAGCGGTATAAAGAATCCCTGTCCAATACTCCATGCTTTTCTAAGGTGCCCTCGGCAAGCTGAATAAAGAAAGAGGCCAAATCATAAGCCATTCCACCGCTGGAAGTGCTTGGTGTAAAACCATGTATTTCTTTAAATTCTTTTTTGAATTCTATGGCTTCTGGAGTAGCCCAGACCTGCCCCTGGTCAAGCACATAATCAGAAGCAGGACCGGCTTGTTCGTGCCATTGACCAATCCAACCAAGTCCGTCGGCAATAACGACGCTTTGTAAATTCGCTTCCCTGGTTTTATTTAAGAAAGCCCCAAGCGAAGGAGCTGTAGCCATGGAACCGGCAATTATGGCAGGGTCCATTTCCTGAAGTCTGTCGATTACAGTAGACAGTTCCGTAGCTCCTGTAGGGAAAAGTTCTTTTCCGGTTACTTCCCAACCGGTTTCTTCAAATTCCGAGGCAACTGCGCTCCCAAAACTTTTACCCCAGTCTGTGTCTTCTCCGTAAATAGCAACTCGATTGTTGCGTGGATACCATAGCCCATCTTCGATGGCTTTTTCAATAGCTTCAATATATGCTCCGGCTAATTTTTTTGGGGCAGGCCAGGTTTTGCCCATCCAGTAACTGTAATATTCAGGATCGTGTTCGTATTTTTCATTAACTACTTCAGTGCCTCCGAAACCAAAAAAATGAGGAATTTGGTTTCTGGCGGCTGCATCCATAACAGCAACTGCAACAGAACTGTGCCAGTTAAGAATACAGGCATCGATATTATCTTCATTTGCCGCTTTTTCGTAGGCAAGTGTTGCCTCTTTCGGATCTGATTGGGAGTCTATCCAGATAAACTCTACCTCGTAATCGCCGATCTTGTGATCTACCTGCTCGAATGCCATTTCGACAGCGCCCTTGAATTCCTTCCCCACATCAGCGGAATCACCTGAATAGGGTCCGAGTACTCCCAGCTTGAGAGTTTTATCATCTGCAGGTTCATCATTTCCATCACATCCGGCTGTTAAAACGATTAGAGCACTAGCTATAAATATAGAAAGAAGCAGAGTTTTTGCATTATTTATCATATATTGATAAATCCTCCCAGTATTTAACGACAGTTTACCTGAGCAGTAATTTAAGATTTTACTTATCCAGAATTTAAATATTCCACTCTTACAGTTATTATCCCTGCCTGTTGATAATATTTTAGGAGAAAGTGTTTACAAAAACGTGGTACCTTTAAAGTTATTGCCGGCTCAATAGAGGCAATCGTGGTAACCCTACCTGCAAGCTTTCGCTTTGATTACATTTATTTCAAGAATAAATAGTAAAAGATACCTGACTAGTTTGCCTGTCAAAAGGTTAAAGTGGTATGATTACTTAAACAATCTATGCTTGGAGGGTTAAAATGTCGATTAAGCCCGTTTCGCTAGTTTATTATGAAGAGCCCTATCATTCTGTTAAAAAAGCTGTTTTGGATTGTGATGGTTTTGCATATCTCCCTGCCAATCCCAGGGTGTTTATAAAACCCAATATTGTTTATTGGACCAAAGCCTGTGATTTCCCCAAATGGGGAGTGATTACAACTTCCAGGGTAATTGAAGATCTAGTAGTATTGCTAAAAGAGCATGGAGTTGAAGATATTACTATCGGAGAAGGTATTGTAGCCGATCCGGAGGATACAGAAACACCGGCCCATGCCTTTCATAGTCTTGGCTATCAATCACTAAAAGAGCGGTATGGAGTTAAATGTGTTAATGTAATGAAGCGGCCTTTTAAAAAAGTTGATTTAGCGGACAACATTACCCTGAAATTCAACGAGGATGTTTTAGCAAGCGATTTTTTGGTTAATATCCCGGTTTTAAAAACTCACAATATGACTGTAGTCAGCCTTGGATTGAAAAACTTAAAAGGAACAATTGATATTCCTTCGCGCAAAAAATGCCACAGTACTGATCCCAAAAAGGATTTGCATTACCATATTGCCAGGTTGGCCGACCCAATGCCGCCTTCTTTTACCCTTATTGACGGTATTTACAGCCTTGAGCGCGGCCCCGGTTTTGATGGGAAAGTAAGGAGAAACAACCTCTTGATTGCTTCACGAGATCTTCTCTCTGCTGATTTAGTTGGGACAAAAGTGTTGGGTTATGAGCCGGAAAAAGTATCTCACCTGGTGAAGGCTTCGGCAAAAGCAGGCCGTTTAACCGATCTCTCCGATGTAGATATAATTGGTGAAAAGATAGAAGATGTTGCTTCACCTCATGACTATGATTTTCCTTATATAAGCGATGAAAACGGGGAGATGCCCCGGGCCCTGGCCAGGCAGGGGCTGAAAGGGCTTTTTTACAGGAAATATGATGATACAATGTGCACTTTCTGTTCCAACTTAAACGGTGTTATCCTCACCGCTATACGCCAGGCCTGGCAGGGCGAGCCCTGGAATAATGTGGAAGTATTAACCGGAAAAGCGATGGAACCTTCCCCGGGCATGAATGCAACCGTGTTGATTGGACAGTGTATGTATGCTAAAAATAAAGATCATCCCAATATAGAAGAGATGTATGTAGCTAAGGGGTGCCCTCCTGAACCGCAGGGAGTAGCCAATGCTTTAAACAGCGCAGGGATACCTGTAGATTCAACTTTGTTTGAACAAATTGAAAAACTACCCGGGTTTTTCATGAGCAGGTACGAAAATAAGCCCGAGTTTGATGAATCGTTTTTTCAAATAGTGTAATTATCTTTTTTAAATTGATTATTGAATTGTTTGGATCACAAGGATTTTTTTAGATATTGTTGAAATTGCAAATAAAATACGTCATCCGGAGAGGCGCTTGTTTAATGATCGGAGGAAGCAGTAAAACCAGTCATAAAAAAAGTTACCTGAAGTTATTGCTGGCACTTTTTGCACTGCTGATGGTAATTATGCTTATGTACATTTTTATAATCCTTCCTTCTCTCCGGGATGATATTCAACAAGAAAAAATGCTGCAAACCAGGGAAATGGTTGATGTAGGGCTCTCTGTACTTCAACACTACCATGACATGGAACAGCAGGGGATTATGAGTCAGGAAGAAGCCCAGGAAGAAGCCGGAATGATGATCCGGACGCTTCATTACGGCGAAAGAGGGCTTGATTATTTCTGGATAAACGATTTTGACCATCAAGTAATTGTTCATCCTTTCAGGCCTGACCTTGAAGGAGAAGATGTGTATGATTACGAAGACCCGGAAGGTTTTGCCCTATTCCGGGAATTTGTTGATATTTGTAAGCAACAAGGGGAAGGCCATGTTTCTTATTCATGGCAGTATTATGATGAAGCCGACCGTTATGAAGAAAAACTGTCATATGTAGCCGCTTTTGAGCCCTGGGATTGGATAATCGGTACCGGGGTTTATTTGACCGACATGGAAGCGTTGATTATGCAGCGAAGAAACAATGCCCTGGCCTTGATCGGCCTATTTTTTGTAATTACCTCTGCCCTTCTTGTTTATTACTACCGGAGCAAAGAAACTGAACAGGAACTACTTGAAAGTGAAGAAAAATACAGACTTATAGCCGATAATACGGCAGATATAATAAGTATTCTTGATTTAAACTTCCGCTATATATACATCAGTCCCGCAGTCCGGAAAATTAAAGGCTTTACCCCGGAAGAAGCCATGTTAAGAAACCTTGAAAATACTATGTTGCCTCATTCCTTGAAAAAGTTTTTCCGGTTATACGACAACCATATTGCCGGTGAATTACAAAACAACAAAACTACAGAAAGTATATATCAATTGGAGACCGAGGAATACTGCAGTGATGGTTCGACAATATTTGTTGAAAACACGATTACATTGTTGAAAAATGAAGCAGGCAGGGCGATGGGAATCTTAATTGTTTCCAGGGATATAACCGAAAGCAAGCGTCAGCAAGAAATAGTGGCAAAAGAACAGCGTGAGAAAGAATTAATCCTGGAAAACCTGGATGAACTGGTCAAATATCTTGACCATGAGATGCGGGTGGTCTGGGCAAATCCTGCCGTAGGTAGAGGTCATCAAAAAAATTACGAAGATTTTATTGGTCTTAAATGTTATGAAGCTTTTTTCGGAGCTTCCGAACCTTGTGAAGGGTGCCAGAGTGTTTTAGCGTTACAGGATGGAGAAATACACCGGGGTGAGGTGCATTCGCCTGATAACCGTTACTGGCAGGCAACAGCTGCCCCGGTGTTGAATGAAAATGGAGATATTATTGGAGTTCTTGATGCTGCCCTGGAAATTACTGAACTAAAGCTTACCGAGCAAGAGTTAAAAAAACTTAACGAGGAATTGGAGCAAAGAGTGCAAGAGCGCACCGCTGAGCTGGAATGGGCTAACAAAGAGCTTTCAGCTTTCACCTATTCAGTTTCTCATGATCTGCGAGCTCCTTTACGCAGTATCAAAGGTTTTAGTGAGGCCTTGTTGGAAGATTACAGCGCTTGTCTTGATGAAGAAGGAAAAGATTATGTTAGGCGGGTAGTTTCTTCGAGTCAACGAATGAGCGAACTAATCGATGATTTGCTGAAACTCTCCCGGGTCACCCGGCAGGAAATATACAAAGACCGAATTAATCTTAGTGCAATGGTTGAGGCGGCTGCAGCTTACTTAAAAGAAACCGAACCGGAAAGAGAAGTAGAATTAAATATAAAAGCGGACAGGTTTGTTACCGGTGACGCCGCTCTTATGCGTATAGCCATTGACAACCTTTTAAGCAATGCCTGGAAATTTACTGACGGTTTCAACCCAGCCAGGATTGAGTTTGGAGTGAGTGCGAGCAACGGGGAAACAGTTTGTTATTTGAAAGATAATGGAATAGGCTTTGAAAAGGACTATGCCAATAAAATATTCAATGCTTTTCAAAGACTCCATTCTAACGATCAATATAGCGGTACCGGTATCGGGCTAAGTATAGTTCAGAGGATTATCGAGCGTCATGGCGGAAGAATATGGGCGGAATCAGAGCCGGGCCGGGGTGCTACTTTTTACTTTGCCCTTCCGGATTAAAGGGGTTATTAAACCTCCTGTACAGCAAAAATTAGGCAAGGCTGGTCGTGTTAAAAGATACTTTGAATTTATAACCGGGGAGGAATGTATTTGATGATTGATTTGCGCAGCGATACTATTACCAAACCTACTGAAGAAATGCGCAGGGCCATGTATGAAGCAGAACTCGGTGATGATGTATATGGTGAGGATCCAACCGTAAACCGCCTTCAAGAATTAGCTGCCGAAAAGATGGGAAAAGAAGCAGCTTTATTTGTACCCAGCGGAACCATGGGCAACCAGGTGGCAGTTTTAACCCATACCAATCCGGGTAGTGAGATGATTATAGAAGCCGATGCTCATATATACTACTATGAAGCTGCTGCTACTTCTGTTTTTGCCGGGGTGCAGCCGAGGCCCCTTGCCGGCAACAGGGGGGTTTTATCTGCTGAATTAATAGAATGGGCTATCAGGGAAGATGACATTCACCTGCCGCCTACTTCATTGATTTGCCTGGAGAACACCCATAACCGCGCCGGAGGAGTGGTTTTTCCACTGGAAGAAATGAAAAAAATACACCAGGTTGCTGTAAGGCACAACCTGCCTGTTCATCTCGATGGAGCCAGGATTTTTAATGCTTCTCTCGCTTCGGGTGTTTCGGTGAAAGAGTATACAGAATGTGTCAATTCCGTACAATTTTGTTTTTCCAAAGGGCTTAGTGCCCCGGTGGGGTCAATTTTGGCCGGTCCAAGCGATTTTATTGAAGAGGCCAGGCGTTGGCGGAAAAGGCTCGGCGGAGGAATGCGTCAGGCCGGGGTTATTGCCGCGGCAGCCATTGTGGCACTGGAGACCATGGTTGATCGGTTGGCCGATGATCATGCTAATGCCAAATTGTTAGCGGAGGGCCTGGCTTCAGTGAAGGGGCTAGATTTTGACCCGGCAGACGTAGAGACTAACATCGTAATTGTCAAACCAACTACCATCTCGGTTCATCAACTTGGTAACGAACTCGAAAAAAAGGGAGTTTTGAGCGTGGTGATGGAACCCGATCGAATTCGTCTTACAACCAACAAACAGGTGAGCAGGGTAGACATTGAAAAAACTGTGGCTGTCTTTCAAGAAATAATGAATGGTCACTTTTAATTTAATGGAGGGCTATAAGTATTGAGTGTCAAATATAGATAAGGAATAACAATTAAGGGACACAAAAAATTGGGAAGCAAAAAGAAAACAAAACTAACAAACTAATACCCGTTGAGAGGAGCAGGTATATTGGAGATAAATCAAATTGCTAAAGATATTCACCAAAATGTAATTAAATGGCGCCGTGATTTGCACCAGGTTCCTGAAATAGGGTTTGCCCTGGAACAAACTTCGCAGTACGTTCGGCAGAGGCTAGATGAACTGGGTATATCCTACCATGTAGCAGCTGAAACCGGAGTAGTTGGCTTGATCGAAGGAGAATCAGCCGGTCCTACCCTTGCATTGCGCGCTGACATGGATGCGCTGCCAATAGTGGAGGAGACAGGATTATCTTTTGCTTCAACTAACGGCAATATGCATGCCTGTGGCCATGATGCCCATATGGCTATGCTACTTGGCACGGCTAAAATGTTGAATGAACTTCGACCGCAGCTTAAGGGGAATGTGAAGTTGCTTTTTCAACCGGGAGAGGAAGGACACGGGGGAGCGGAAAAAATGATTGCCGATGGGTGTTTGGAGAACCCCCGGGTAGACGCAGCTGTGGGGTTGCATATCGGGCAAATATTCCCCGAGGTTGGAAACGGTCAGATCGGTATTTGTGAAGGTCCCATCCTGGCGGCGGCTACAAAATTTGCGGTCAATGTTTTGGGTAAAAGCACTCACGGAGCTCTTCCCCACCTGGGAGTGGATGCTATCACCACAGCTTCAGAAATAATTTTGGCCCTGCAAAAAATCGTCAGCCGCGAAGTAGATCCGTTGAGCCCGGCAGTGTTTACCGTTGGTAAAATCGAAGGCGGGGAAAGTTTTAATATTGTTACCCCAAAGGTAAATTTTATAGGTGATTTTCGCTCACTTGATGATTCACTCCGTCAATTTATCAGCCGTCGTCTGGTTGAACTCTGTCATTCTATTGCTGAAGCTAACCGGGCTGAGGCGGAAGTTGAATTCCTGGGGGGTTATCCTCCAACGGTTAATGATTCCGGGATTGTTCCCAGGGTTATAGAGGCTGCTGAAACAGTAATCGGAGCGGATAATATTATCGAAGTGAAAAGACCTAACATGGGCACCGAGGATATGTCTTTATACCTGCAAAAAGTGCCCGGCGCTTTTTTTGTCCTGAGTACGGGAAATCCGGAAAAAGGAATTACTTATCCTCACCACAATTCCCGGTTTGATCTTGATGAAGATGTCCTGTGGATTGGACCGGCGATTTTTACCCGCTTTGCCCTGGATTATTTAGGGTAATCAGATCGATATCCTTAAAAAAGAATGGAGGGATTAATCTTGGCCAGGAAGATTATAATTACAGCCGATCAGGTGGAGATGAAAGCGGAATTAAATAATTCTGTCACAGCTGACCTGGTTTGGGAAAAATTGCCTATAGAAGGCAAGGTTAACACCTGGGGTGAAGAGATTTATTTTTCAATCCCTGTGGATACCGGACCGGAAAATGCTGTTTCAGTAGTAGAAGAAGGGGATATTGCCTACTGGCCGGAAGGTAAATCCTTTTGCATATTTTTCGGTGAAACCCCGGCATCTACTGCTAATGAGATTAAACCGGCCAGCCCGGTAAATTTGGTTGGCCGTTTACTGGGCAATCCTAAGGATTGGTTAAATGTCAGCGAAGGCACAGGAATTACCCTGGAAAAGGCAGAGTGATTGGCCTTCGCTGCACTTATGCACGCTAGAACCGTCTCCGCTGGCTTCAGGTCTGAGACATGGATGACGAATGCTAAAGAATAACCAAAACGAAAACCTGTAGCTGAGTCGCCTCCTTTGCCCGCGATAAGCAGGCACCAATCCAAGATTGAGCATGATTGAGTAAACAAGAATATAAAAAAATTGTGTAATAAAAAAAGAAGGACTCCCGGGCACTATCCCGGGTCCTTCTTTCTTTTTTTTATTTTGGCTTAATTAATGAAGTGGGAAGGTGGCGGTCACAGTCATGTTTCCGAAATACTGGCCCATATTTTTACTGCCACAGTGTTCGCAGGTTACATCCAGGCCCTTTTCTTTTTCTTCATAGCTTGTCTTCACTTCGGTAATTTTCTTGCAATCTTTACAGATATACTCATATGCCGGCATTTACCTATTCCTCCTTTAAAAAATATAATAAAAAAGTTTAAGAGGGAACAGACTGCAGCGTATTCTTCATTTTCTATATTACAGCAATATTTGCTCAATAGCAACCTTTATTTTAGATATATACCCGGGGTACCCGCTTACTGATTGCACATAGAACTTCGTAGTTGATGGTACCCAGCAAATTGGCGATTTCTTCTGCAGAAATGTTATCAGTCCCTTGATTTCCGATCAAGACCACTTCGTCACCTTCTTGGATTTCTGAATCTGTGCTCACATCAACCATAAACTGGTCCATGCAAATTCTGCCAATCACCGGGAAACGTTTGCCCCTGATTAATACTTCTGCCTTGTGAGAAAGAAGCCTGCTATACCCATCTCCGTAACCTAAGGGGATAGTAGCAACCCTGGTGCTTTTTTCTGTGACATAAGTGCAACCGTAGCTTATGCAGGTCCCTGCCGGCACTAATTTGAGATAAGAAATTTTGCTTTTCAGGCTCATCAAGGGTTTCAAAGACAGGCTATGGCGAGATACCTCGTAGGAGGGATAATGGCCGTACATACTAATTCCCAGGCGGACCAGGTTAAGCCAGGATTGGGGAATTTCCATGGCTGCTGCGCTGTTGGCTGTATGGAGAATCGGCGGGCAAATTCCTTTACTTTTGAGCTGCCTTACCACTTGCATAAACCTCGCAAGTTGTTTCCGGGCATATCCTTTGTCTTTTTCATCGGCAGTGGCAAAATGGGTGTAAAATCCTTCAACTGTTAAACCGGGCAGGTTTCTCGCATATTTAATAGCCGGCATGGCTTCAGTGTAAGGGAAAAATCCTACTCGTCCCATTCCTGTATCTGCTTTAAGGTGAACTCTTTTGGTTAGCTTATACTTTTCGGCCAACCTGGAAAAAGAATCTGCCATTTTTAGACTGTATAGGGTTGGGGTCAAATCAAAATCAAAGAATAAATCGTATTGATCTTTAATGGGTGGGTTAAAGACCAGGATTGGTACACTAAGGCCACCTTTGCGAAGCTGGATGCCTTCTTCGACAAAAGCGACCCCAAGCCAGCTTGCCCCGTGCTCCAGGGCTGCTTCAGCAATTTCAATGGCCCCGTGACCATAGCCTTCAGCTTTGACTACTGCCATAAGTTTAACTCGGTCATTGATATGTTCTCGAAAGCTTAACAAGTTGTGTTGCAGGTTCTTCAAGCTTATTTCCGCTCTGGTTGCTCGTAATGGTGTTGTCAACTGGTTCACCACCCGTCAATAATTGAATCTCACATTAAAATTCCAGGGGTTCTATTGTCATTCCTGCTTGATTTAATTTCACTTCTATCGGTAGTATTGAAAGACAAAGCCCCCGGCTTTTAAAGTAACTAAGCCGGGAGCCAGCCTTAAAAAGTTAACCCGCTATTTACCGGTTTGGTCGGTTCCTATTGATCCGGTGGTTTTATTTTGCCTTTTAATCCTGTCAGGTAGTTATTTTTTTCCTTGGCCAGGACACCGGCCAGCACCAGCAGGGCGATGAGGTTGGGAGCAGCCATCAAGCCGTTCATGGTGTCTGCAATATCCCAGATTAATACCAGGCCGCCAATTGCCCCCACAAAGAGAAATGCTAAGAAGAGCAGGCGGTAGGGTATAACCACGCCTTTACCAAAAATGTATTCCCAGCTTTTTTCTCCGTAAAAATTCCAGGTGAGCATAGTGGTATAAGAAAATAAAATTAAAGAAATCAGGACCAGGTAACCCCCCGGACCGGGTAGTCCTTTGGTGAAGGCTGTAGAAGCCAGTTCGGCTCCGGTAGTTCCTGTAGGTAATGCCCCGGTTAAGATAATCACCAGTGAAGTCATGGTGCACACTACAATGGTATCAATAAATGTTTCCCAGATTCCCCACATGCCCTGGCGGGTGGGAACATTTCTTGCCTGGGCGTGAACGATTGAAGCAGCACCAAGACCTGCTTCATTTGAAAAGATTCCGCGGGCAATCCCGTAGCGGACAGCTGCAGCCACACCGGCCCCGGCAAAGCCGCCGGTTGCGGAAATCGGGTTAAAAGCATAATAGAAAATTTGTCCAAAGGCCCAGCCTAAATTGCTGATATTCATAATTACGATAATCAGTGCGGCAACCAGGTAAATAACGGCCATTGCCGGAACAATTCTTTCTGCGGTCATAGCAATACGCTTAATCCCCCCAAGGGTAACCAGTGCTACAAGGACGACAATAACTATTCCGGAGATGTAAGGGGGAACGCCAAAGCCTGTTTCGAAAGCGTGAGCCGCAGTGTTGGCCTGCACCATGCAGCCGATACCGAAAGCAGCAATGCCGGCCAGCAAGCCGTATATAACTGCCAAAGGCTTCCATTTAGGCCCCAGTCCCTTCTCGATGTAATACATGACACCACCGGATATTTCTCCGGTTTTTTCGTCTATCTCTCGATATTTGAGACCCAGGCTGGCTTCTCCGAATTTGGTGGCCATACCAACAAGAGCAGTAATCCACATCCAAAAAACTGCACCGGGCCCACCCAGGGCAATGGCAGTACTAACTCCGGCAATATTTCCCACCCCAATCGTTGCAGCCATGGCGGAGGCTACAGCTTGAAAAGATGTAATCGCCCCGCCTTCTTCTTCCTTGGTTTTTGAAAGGAAACGTCCAAAAGTTTGTTTCCAGGCATGCCCCAGATGAGTGAACTGGAAAAAACCCAGGCGGATAGTTAAATACAAACCGGTGCCAACTAAAAGAACCATAAAAGGCGGTCCCCACACAATGCTGTTTAGCCAATCATTGAATGCTAAGAGGGCGTCTGCCATTTTAAAACCACTCCTTTATTAGGTTTTCAAGCACTTTAATACCCACCTACCATTGTCCGAATTAAGTTTTATGCACCCCCTTTTTGGGAAAAACAGCATGTTGAAAATTCCAGGGAGTAGGGATGCCGGTCGTATTTATTTATCCGTCTCCTCCCTGCGTAAATCAAAAGTAGTATTCGCTGCCGGATTTGAAAATCCTTCTTTTGAAACAATTTTCCCAAAAAAATAATTGTTTTCCCTGTAAAGTTAAACTACTATTTCCCGAGGAGCCAAAATTATTTAACTAAACTCTTTTTATAGTTGACAAATATAACAAAAAATTATTATAATTAGTGAAAGTAATAAATACCCATATCCCGGTATTCCCACTCTGGGAGCACAATTCGATTATAGACAAATAAAAAATTAATTGTTTCAAGGGTTTTTTTATGTTTTAGCGAAATTAGTATAAACGCTAAAAACTTAAAGGCAGGAATAACTTTTAATAATTGCATTGCAGTTTGTTTTTTAATGCATATTGCCAATGATATGATTTGTTGGTTTTTGAAGGAGGACGGGCCTCTGAAAATATCCTCTTTACTGCAGGAGATGCCGGCTGCAAATATCTACAGGTTATTTAGGGATTTATTGTTTTTAGGATGGAGACCAGTGCCCATTGATAATGATGGTTAGACGGGTCCTTTTTTATTGTTTTGTTGCATGAGATGAAAAAGTACAGGGGTTTCTAAGGCAAGGTGCTATTTTTGCCGGAATCCAGATTATATATTAAATTAAAAGGAGATGTGAAGTGATGAAATTCGGTGGCCTTACTATCGCAGTCCCACGGGAGATTATGGCCGGAGAAAGAAGAGTGGCGGCTACACCGCAAACTGTGGAACAATGTGTAAAAGGTGGTGCCAGGGTATTGGTGGAAAAAGGCGCCGGGGTTAAATCTTTTTTCAGCGACCAGGAATATGAAAAATCCGGGGCAGAAATTGTAGAAGATACCGTAGAGGTTTACAAGAATGCTGATATAATTGTTAAAGTCAAGGAGCCTCAGATGAACGAAGAACTAAGAAAGCATGAAGTTGAGCTCATGCCAGAAAAGAGCATTCTTATTTCTTTCCTGCACCCGGCTAACCCTGCTAACCACGAGATGGTGAAAATGCTCGCAGATCGGGGCATTACCAGTTTTACGTTGGACAGCATTCCCCGTATTTCTCGTGCCCAGCATTTAGACACTCTTACTTCAATGAGTACTGTGGCCGGTTATAAAGCGGTAATCACGGCAGCATATAACCTTTCCCGCTTTGTTCCGATGATGCCGACCACGGCCGGGGTAATCCAACCCGCCCAGGCTCTCGTGGTCGGGGTTGGTGTGGCCGGTTTACAATCTATTGCTACCGCTAAGCGTCTTGGGGCAAAAGTGAAAACCCTTGATATCCGGCCGGAGGCCAATGAACAGGCCCGGAGCCTGGGAGCTGAATCGATTGACTTTGAACTCCCGGAAGGCCTGGGTATTGGTGAAGGAGGGTATGCAAAAAGGCTTCCTGATGAATGGTACACTAAAGAAAGGGAACTTTTGACTTCTCATGTTCAAGAAAGTGACATTGTTATTTTGGCTGCTCTAATCCCGGGGGAAGAGGCACCCATCCTGGTGGATAAATCCATGGTGGAATCGATGAAAAAAGGGTCGGTGATCGTGGATGTTTCTATAGACCAGGGAGGCAACTGCGAACTATCCCAACGGGGGGAAGAATATGACTATGAAGGCATTTTTATCAGCGCATTGCTGAACATACCGGCTTATTTGCCGGTCGATGCCTCCAGAATGTTTGCTCAGAATACTTATAATTACCTCAGTTATTTAGTAGAAGAAGGAAACCTCAAGTATGATCTTGAAGATGAGGTAATCAAAGAATCACTGGTAACTAAGGATAAGAAGGTAGTCCATGAAGGAACTTTAAAAGCGATGGAAGGGCATTAATTACCAGGTTATATATTCGATAGCGGGGAGGTTATAGAATTTGACGCCTACAATTATTATTTTCCTTGTGGTATGCGCGATCCTGGGATACCAGGTTATATCAAGAGTGCCTTCTTTGTTGCACACTCCGCTAATGTCGGGAATGAATGCATTGTCCGGGATTACGGTACTGGGCTCAATTGCCATATATGCTACCGCCCCGCCAGGTGTAAAAAGCCTGGCGGCAGTTGCGATAATTTTGGCCATGATCAATGTAGCCGGTGGTTTTTGGGTTACAGAAAGAATGTTGCGCATGTTCAAGCATGAAGAAAAGCAGGAAAGCGAGGGGTGATCACAATTACATTGCTCGAACTGGTAATCCCGGTCCTGATAACAGTAGGTTTTTTAATTGGTATCAGGTTAATGCAATCACCCAGGACTGCCCTTTGGGGTAACCGCCTGGGCGCTTTTTGCATGGTTTTAGCCATTGGATATGTTTTTCTGGTATTAGGTGTAGTTGATTCCCTGGTTTGGTTATACATTTTTCTAGGCGGGATTGTGGGAATTTTTCTTGCCCGCCAGGTTAAAATGATTCAAATGCCCCAAACTGTGGCCCTTTTTAACGGTCTGGGGGGTGGAGCTTCAGCTTTAGTAGCCGGGACAGCCATGATCATGGAAACAAATGCCGGGTTATGGTTATTTTGGCTGACTGCAGCCCTGGCCCTGGGGATTGGGACTCTTACCTTTACCGGAAGTGTAGTTGCCGCTTTGAAACTGCAGGGGCTTATATCCCAGAAGCCGGTGTTTCTGAAAGGGCATGGCCTGTTGCTGCGACTTTTATTACTGGCGGGAGCGGCTTTTATAATAGTTATCCTTTTTCAGCAAGCACCAACTTATCAATTGTTTGTCCTCGTACTATTTGCCCTCTACGGGTTTTTGATGGCCTTACGAGTCGGTGGGGCTGATATGCCGGTAATTATATCTTTCCTGAACTCCTTATCCGGAGTGGCTGCTTCCGTAAGCGGGCTGGCGGTAGGTAATTTCTTATTAGCCGGGGTCGGTGCCCTGGTCGGGGTGGCCGGAATGATTCTCACCCAGTTAATGTGTAAGGCTATGAATAGAAATTTGCCCGCTGTGCTGGGAGGCTTTAAAACAGAGGCTAAAAAAGAAAAAGATAAGGAAACTGTAGATAAAGCCTCGGATGCAGCAGAAGCAGGACAATTTGTTAATGGTGGCCAAACAGTCGAAAAGGAAATAGGAGACGCACCGGAAGGAAAAGCAGCTGGTGAAACCCCGGGGAAAGAAGCATCCCCTGCCGGTGAAGAGGCTGCGGTTCCTGCTGGTGATGCACCTTCGCTCTTGCGGGAGGCCGGCAGAGTGATTATTGTGCCCGGTTACGGTATGGCTCTGGCCCAGGCCCAGCAGGCGGTGAAGTCGTTGATCGATGCTTTGGAGCAGGACGGAAAAGAGGTCAAGGTGGCGATCCACCCGGTTGCCGGTCGTATGCCGGGGCATATGAACGTACTGTTAGCCGAAGTCGGGGTTGACTATGAGAAACTTTATGAAATGGATGCGATTAATCCTGAGTTTGCGGAAACAGATGTGGTTGTAGTAGTCGGGGCCAGCGATGTGATTAACCCGGCAGC